>WNFV01000296.1_pt1 | contig 123746 bp, 135 predicted proteins | sample 5400101 | NCBI WGS metagenome assembly WNFV01 (sample SAMN13153361, study PRJNA577476) | soil metagenome | isolation source: 115 cm soil or saprolite under grassland replicate 1 | place: USA:California | collected 2016-06-15 | reverse complement strand
GGTTCGAGCAAGACCAGCGGGAAGCTGACCGTGGTCGCGACGACCACGCAGATCGGCGACTGGGCGCGCCAGGTCGGCGGGACGAACGCGGAGGTGCACCAGATCCTGCAGCCGAACAGTGACGCTCACGAGTACGAGCCTCGTCCTGCCGACGTCGCGTCGACCAGCGGTGCGGACCTCGTGCTCGAGAACGGTGACGAGCTGGACCCCTGGATGGACAAAGTCGTCGAAGAGGCAGGCGGCGACCCGACGGTGGTCGTCCTCGGCGAGCACGTCCCGGTCAAGCGGCCCGGGGAGACGAGCGGCCCGGAGGCGTCGCGCGACGACTCGCACTGGTGGCACGACCCGCGGAACGCGATCAGCGCCGTCGAGCAGATCCGCGACGCGCTCACGACCGCCGATCCCGACAACGCCGACGCGTACCGCGCGGGCGCGGATCGCTACCTCGCCCGGCTGCGGCGGCTCGACCAGGCGATCTCCAACTGCATCGGCCGGGTGCCGCGCTCACAGCTGAAGCTCGTCACCGACCACGATGCCTTCGGCTACTTCGCCGGCAGGTACGGCATCACCGTGGTCGGCGCGGTGATCCCGTCACAGACGACCCAGGCGCAGCCGTCGGCTCGCGACACGGCCCGGCTCGTCGCGCAGATCAGGCGCGAGCATGTGAAGGCCGTCTTCCCGGAGAGCTCGATCAACAAGCGCCTGGCACAGACGATCGCGCGCGAGACGGGCGCGAGCGCCGACTACACGCTCTACGGCGACTCACTCGGCGCGCAAGGATCGCCCGGCGGCACGTACCTCGAGATGGAAGCCGCCAACGCGGAGGCGATGGTCAAGGGCTTCACCGGCGGTTCGATCAGCTGCTGCATCCGGCCCGGCGGATGAACGATCTGCTCCTTCGTGCCGGCGATGTCGCCGCCGGCTACGGGGGCGGTGCCGTCTTCAGAGGCGTCACGTTCGATCTCCGGCGCGGTGAGCGCATCGCTGTTCTCGGCCCGAACGGAGGAGGGAAGACGACGCTGTTCAGGCTTCTGCTCGGCGAGCTCCCGCCGCTGGCCGGCACGCTGCACCTCGAGAGCGCCCTGGCGTACGTTCCGCAGACCGAGCGCTCGCGACTCGACTTCCCCGTCAGCGCGCTCGACGTTGCCTTGCTGGGCACGCTCTCGAGGCTGCCCTGGTGGAGACGGCCTTCCCGCGCCGATCGTGCCTTCGCGGCGGCGGCGCTCGACCGTGTCGGTCTCGGTGCGCTGACCGGCGAACAGTTCGGCGATCTCTCGGGCGGGCAGCGGCAGCGCGTCCTCGTCGCTCGCGCGCTCGTACAGGACGCTCCGACGCTGCTCCTCGACGAGCCGTTTACCGGCGTCGACCGGCCGAGCGAAGAGCTGCTCGACGCGCTGTTGCAGGAGCTCGCCGCCCAGGGCCGCGGGATCATGATCGCGACCCACGACCTCGAGCAGGCGAGGGCCTGGGACCGCGTGCTCTGCCTCAACCGGCGGCTGATCGCGTTCGGGCCACCGGCCGAGACGCTCTCCGCCGAGGTCCTCGCCGCCACCTACGGCGCCGACATCGTCCTCCTCGGCGACGACGCACGCTACGCCGTTCTACCTCCACACCATCACTGATGCACGTGCTGCTGGAGCCCTGGACGCACGGCTTCATGCAGCGGTCGCTGATCGAGCTCGTTCTCGTCGGCGTCCTCACGGGCGTGCTCGGCTGCTGGATCGTCTTCCACGAGCTCGCCTACAGCGGCGAGTCGCTCGCCCACGCGCTCTTCCCCGGGCTCGTCGGCGCCTCGCTGCTCGGCCTGCCGCTGCTGCTCGGCGCCGCTGCCGGCCTCGCCGTGGGCGCGATCGGCATCACGGTCGCCGGTGCAATCCAGGGAATCGGCAAGGACACGGCGGTCGCGATCGTGATCACGACTCTGTTCGGTTTTGGAGCGCTACTCGCCCTCGCGCCGGCCTCACCGCCCGGAATCCAACAGTTCCTCTTCGGCGACCCGCTCGCGGTCACGACCTCCGACCTGGCGGTCACCGCCGTCCTTTGCGCCATTGCGCTCGCCGCGCTGGCAGCGCTGCACCGGCCGCTGCTCGCGCTCGCGTTCGACCGCGGCAGCGCGCGCGCGCTCCGGCTGCGCCCGCTCCCGATCGAGCTGAGCCTCGTCGCCCTGATCGCCGTCGCGATCCTGGTCGCCGTCCAGGCACTCGGCAACCTGCTCGTGGTCGCCATCCTCATCGCACCCGCCGCGAGCGCCCGGCTGCTGACACGGAGGCTCTCGACGATGATGGCCGGCGCTGCGGCAATCGCCATCCTCGGTTCCCTGGGCGGCCTCTACCTGTCGTACTACGCAGGCCTTGCCGCCGGCGCGTCGATCGCGGCAACGCTGGTCGGAGCCTATGCGGTCGCATATGCGGCGAGTACCGCCCGCGAGATCACCACGACGAGCAGATAGCGCGGGCACCGGTACGATCGTCGGGATGCCTGAAGAGACCGGCGAGCTGCTCCAACTCGGGCGGGTCGGACGCACGGCACCGATCGCTTCACAGGGACGGTTGGCGTTGCTCGAGCGGGGGCGGCTGGAGCGACGGGCGCGCCTCCTCGCCTGGGGTGGGATCGGCTGGCACTTCGTCGAGTTCGCAATCGCGCTGATCGCCGGTATCGCCGCCGGTTCGATCGCGCTGATCGGCTTCGGCGCCGACAGCCTGATCGAAGCACTGGCCGGCTTCGTGGTCGTCTGGCTGTTCACCGGCAGGCGCCTCGGGACCGATGACGCGGAGCGGCGCGCGCAGCAGCTGATCGCCGCCAGCTTCTTTGTGCTCGCCGCCTACGTGGGTGTGGAGGCGACGCGCGCGCTGGTCATGTCCGACCACCCGGCGACGAGCTGGGTCGGGGTGGGACTGGCCGCGTTCACCGCGCCGACGATGCCCCTGCTGGCCCTGGCCAAGCGGCGGCTCGGGCGGCAGCTGAACTCGTCGGCGACGGTCAAGGAAGGCGCGCAGAACATGGTCTGCGCCTACCTCTCGGTTGCCTTGCTGTTCGGCCTCCTGCTGAACGCCCTCGCCGGCTGGTGGTGGGCCGATCCGGCCGCGGCACTCGTGATCGCCGCCGTCGCCGCCAGAGGAGGTAGGGAAAGCTGGCGCGGCAAAGGCTGCTGCGACGCCTGCTGATCGTGTCGGGTACTTCTTGCCGGCGCCGTCAGTGCCGGCGAGACGGGCTGCGCCGGCGGCCCTGGCGCGCGGGGGCCTTGCGATGTGAGGCAGCCGCCTTGCGGCGCGGGGCGGAGTGCGCCTCGACACTCGCCCGCAACGCCTCCATCAGGTCCGGCGCCTCGTCGGGCTCCGGCTCGGCGGCGACGTGGACCTCCTCGCCGCGCTGCTTTCGCTTGATCGCGTCGAGCAGCCGGTCCGTATAGGTGTCCTCGTACTTGGACGGGTCAAAGGAGCCCTTGAAGCGGTCGATCAGCGACGCCGCCATCTCCAGCTCCTTCTTGTTGACCCGAGCGCGCGAGGGACGCAGCTCGTCGGCGGGACGGATCTCGTCTGCGAAGTGCATCCGCTCGAGCGTGATCAAGCCGTCGCGGATGCGCAGGCAGCCGAGGTACTCGCGGTCGCGCATCACGAACGTGCCCAGGGCGACAAGGCCCGCGTCCTCCATCGCCCGCACGAGCAGCGTGTAGACCTTCTCGGCGCTCTCCTGGGGCGCGAGGTAGTAGCTGCGCTCGAAGTAGATCGGGTCGATCTCCTCGACCGGGACGAAGTCGGTGATGTCGAAGGTGTGCGAGCCCTCGACCTGCGCGGCCTCGAAATCCTCGTCGTCGACGTGAACGAGTTTGCCCTTCGAGACCTCGTACGCCTTGACGATCTCGTCGTCGGGGACGGGCTTGCCCTCCTTCTTACAGATCTTCTCGTAGCCGATCGGGGCGTCGTCGGCCCGGTGCACGAGCTTGAAGTGCAACTTGTGCTCGGCGACGGCGCTGAACATCCGCACCGGGATGTTGACGAGGCCGAACGAGATCGAGCCGGACCAGATTGCGCGTGCCATGGTGACCCCGTTGTTCCCCTCGTGTCCCCCGCGTAACCCGCCCCGGCAGAAGATCGTTGCACAGGCGATGGCCAACGTCCTGATCGAACGGCACCTCGAAGAGCTCGAGTCCGAGGAGCACATCGTGCTTCGCTGGCGGCGCGAGCAGTTCGGGCGGCTCGGCTTCAATCCGGTGGACTCGCGCCTCCTCGCCGAGTCGCCGGCGGATCTCGGGCAGGCCCGCCGCTTGTGCGTCGGCGGCTGCCCTCTGGACGTCGCCTACCGCATCCTGACGTAGGCTCACGCTGGAGGCCGATTCGCCGGTGTGGGCTCCTCCGGCGCCGCGCCTCTGACGTAGACCGCCTGGCGGTCGTCACAGTTCCGGCCGGTTCCCGTCACCCGCGCGTCTCGGAACGGCCGCTACCGTTGCTCGCGATGGCAACACCACTTCAAGGAGGAGGGACAGATGTTCACCGAGTTGAGCGAGGAGCTGCTCGACCTGGCTGTGCACGAGCAGGGCTACCGGCACGCGCTGTACGCGAAGCTCGGCGACCCGGGCGGCTGTTCGAGCTGCACCGGCTCGTCCTCGAGCCTCACGTGTTGCAAGACGCCCTGGTAGGCGGCCGTGTGCGGCGGCGGAGGTGGGGAGCGTGAGGCAGGTGCCCTCGCTCCCCTACCTCGCCCCGTGGTACCGCGTCGCGACCCTTCCCGAGAAGGTGGTGCTCGAGCACGGCCAGCGGATCGTCCGGTTCGAGGGCAGGGCGACCGAGCGGCTCCTGCCGGCGCTGCTGCCCTTGCTCGACGGCACGCGGACCGTCGACGAGATCGTCCAGGTGCTCGGACCGCCCGTTCGGCCTGCCGTCGAGCAGGCGCTTGACCTGCTGGCCGGCCACGGCGTGCTCGACGAAGGGCCGCCGCTTCCGGAGAATCTGCCTCCGCCGATCGCCGGTACCGCCGGGCTGCTCGCCTCGCTGCGTCCGGGCAGCCGCTCGCTCGCCGACGTCGCCGCTTCGGTTGCCTCCTGCTCGGTAGCGGTCGCCGGAGAGGGTGCAGCCGGGACCGAGGTGGCGCGCTTCCTACGGGCCGGCGGCGCAGACATTCAGCGCGTGACGGCCGTCGAGGCCGGCCCCGGCCTCACCGTCTGCGCGCCGTCCGGCGCGGAACTGTCCCTGCTGAGTGAGTGGAATGCCCAGGCCCTCGAAGCGCGCGCCCCCTGGCTGCAGGTGCTGCCCTTCGACGGCCGCTACGCATCGGTCGGCCCGCTGTACCTGCCGGGGGACACGTGCTGCTACGAGTGCTTCCGGCTCAGGCGCGAGGCCAACCTCGACGGCGGCGCCGAGCTGTCCCTGCTCGACCGTGCGCCCGCGGACTATCCGGCGGCACCCGCGCTTGACGCGGTGGTCGGCGGGCTGGCAGCCCTCGTTGTCGCGGGCTGGCTCGTCCACGACGACCACTACGCACCCGGAGCTTTCTACGCGCTCGAGCTGCTGCCGACGCTCGGCCTCACGGCCCACCACGTGTACCGCGTACCCCGCTGCCCTGCGTGCTCGGAGCTCGCCGACATCGCTCCTCCGCTCCCGTGGCACAAGGAGGTGCCCGTTGAGCTCGGTTGTTGAGCTGCGCCCAGTCCGGCCCACTCCGGTTCCGGCGTCCCTGCGGCGGCTTCGCTCGTTCGTTTCCCCACTGACCGGCGTCGTGCGCTCAACGGCTGAAACGCTGGCCGCTCCCGACGAGCATCGGCTGATCAGCATCGGCTGCGAGCTCGCCGACGGCGTCCCGACGATCGGCTCACAGCTCGAGTCGTACACGGGCAGTGAGCACCGGCTGCGGGAGGCGGCGGAGGCAGCTGCGATCGGCGAGGCGCTCGAGCGGTACGCGGGCTCCTACGTTCCCACCGACCGCCTCGTCATCGCATCCGCCGCCGAGCTCGGCCCGCGCGCGGTCGAGCCGGAGCGGTTCGCGCTCTTCTCCGCCGAGCAGTACACGGAGCCGGCCTTTCCGTTCCGCCCCTTCGGGCGCGACACGGTTGTCAGCTGGGCGGAAGGCTTCGCGATCCCGGGCGGCGAGCCGGTGTACCTGCCGGCGCAGCTCGTCTACATGCCCTGGCGGCGACGGGGACTCGCCGAGACGAGAATCGGCCACGCCACCAGCAGCGGGCTCGCCTGTGCGGCGACTGTGGAGGAGGCGGTGCTAACCGGGCTGCTCGAGCTGGTCGAGCGGGATGCGTTCATGCTGGTCTGGCATAACCGCCTCTCGCTTCCGCTGCTGGACTGGAGCGGCCACGCCGATCTCCTCAGGCTCGACGCGCGCTACTTCGCTCCGACCAGGCTCACCTACTCGGCGGTCGACCTGAGTGTCTTTCTCGGCGTCCCGACGGTGCTGGGCGTTGTCCACGGTATCCCGGGCCGACTGGGCGCGCTCGGCGTTGGTGCCGCGAGCGCCGCGACCGTCGCGGTGGCGTGGCGGAAGGCGCTGGCTGAGGCTTTCTCGGTCCAGCGGTGGGTCCGCGACCAGGCCTTCGAGCAGCCGGAGCGGCTCGGCGGCGACGCGGAGGCCATCCGCACGTTCGACGACCACACGCTGTACTACGCAGGCGAGGAACGCGCGCGGCATGCCGCTTTCCTCGACGCTTCCTCCGAACGCCGCGGCACGGGTGAGATCGCCCCGCTCGAGGGCGGTAACGTCCTCGAGCTGATCGAAGGCGTGTCGCGCCGACTCGCGGAGCGCGGCCTGGCTGCCTACGCAGCGGACGTGACCAGCCCGGATGTTCGGGAAGGCGGTCTGCGGGTCGCCCGGGTCGTTGTGCCCGAGCTCTGCCCGCTCGACGTGGTCGAGGGCGCCCGGTTCCTCGGCGGCCGCCGGATGTACGAGGCCGCCTTCGAGGCCGGGTTGGTGCCGCGACGGCTCGTGCCTGCCGACCTGAACCCCGACCCGCACCCGTTTCCATGAACGCGCTCGCCCCGAGGCAGACCGCGCGCTGGGTAAGGCTCGTCTACGGCGACCCGCCGGCGCTGGACGATCCGGCAGAGGAGTATCACGAGGCGTCGAAGGTATCGCCGACGCAAATCGGGCGCCAAATCGAAGGTGCCCGCCGCCTCGAGGCGAGCGCCGATCTGCAGCTCAGCTCGACCCGGGCGGTCAGGCGCCTGGGCGGAGCAGCCGCGGCACTCTCGCCGCCGCGGAGGCCGAACTGCACGCTCTGGGGCGCAATCGAGGCTCGGCGGTCGCAACGCGAGTTCGGCCCCGACCCGATTGCGGGCGACGAGCTCGCGGCGCTGCTGCACGCAGGCTACGGCGTCACCCATCTGCTCGAGTCGCCGGACGGAAGCGGATCGCTCCCGCTCCGGGCGGTGCCGTCCGGCGGCGCCTTGTACCCGCTCGAGCTGTACGTCGCTGTCTTGCGAGTCGACGGGCTCGAAGCAGGCCTGTACCACTTCGATCCGCTCCTCCGCAGCCTCGAGATCGTTCGGATCGGGCTGGGGGCCGACCAGGTGGCGGTCCTCTCGACCTATCCCGAGATCGTCTCGTCGTGCTCGGCGCTCCTCCTCGTCGCCGCCGTGTTCGGGCGCACACGGTTCAAGTACGGGCAGCGCGGCTACCGCTTCGCCCTGCTCGAAGCCGGCCACGTGGGTCAGAACGTTGTCCTCGCGGCGACGGCGCTCGGCCTGGCGGCGGTGCCGCTCGGCGGCTTCTACGACCGGCCGACGGACGAGTTCCTGGGCCTCGACGGCGTCAACGAGTCGACGCTCTACACCATCGCAGTCGGGCGGGCCTCCGGTGGCGGCTGAGCTCGTCAGCGGGCGGCTCTTGCTCTGGGCGGCCGCCTTCGTGGGTGCGGCCGCCGCCGGGCTTGTGCCGCCGCCGAGTACCGGCCCGGGCTTGCTGTGCGGCCCGGCGATCGGCGTCGGGCTCTTCGTGTTGCTCGCGGGCGGCCGGCCGCGGGTACCGGTTCGACCGGCCGCGGTCCTCGTCGGCCGCGCGACCTATCTCGTCGCAGCGGCGGCATTCGAGGAGCTCCTCTGGCGGGGGCTTGCGCTCGCCCTGATCTCGGCGAGGGCGGGTTCGTTGGCGGCCCTGGGGCTGACCAGCGTCGCATTCGCGCTGTGGCATCGCCGCTCGCTGGGGCGTCGGCGGGCGATTCATGCCGCGACGGGGCTCGGCTTCGGCGCCGCGTTCCTCTGGGGCGGGCTCGCCGCCTCGATCCTCGCGCACGCCGTGTACAACGTGCTGGTCGACCTCAGCGTGCAGGCCGAACGCGTGCGGGCGACGTGATCGCTGCCGCGCTCCTGGAGGTGACGAAGCGGTTTGGCGAGACCGCTGCCCTTGACTCGGTCGACGTCGAGGTGCAGGCCGGCGAGGTGCTTGCTCTGCTCGGCCCGAACGGAGCGGGTAAGACGACCGCTCTCTCGCTCCTGCTCGGATTGCGCCGTCCGGACTCAGGCAAGGTCGAGCTGTTCGGGCGCGACCCGCGCGTGCCTGCCGCGCGGGTCGCAGTCGGGTCCACGCCGCAGGAGAGCGGCTTCCCGCCGACGCTTCGCGTCCGCGAGCTCGCCGACCTCGTCCGCGCGCACTTCCCCGCGTCCGCGCCTGCCGGCGAGCTCCTCGAACGGTTCGGGCTCACGGGAGTCGCGCGGCGCCAAACGGGCGGGCTCTCGGGCGGAGAGCGGCGGCGGCTCTCAGTCGCGCTTGCATTCGCCGGCTGCCCCCGGGCACTGTTTCTCGACGAGCCCACGGCGGGGCTCGACGTCGAGAGTCGCCGGGCCGTGTGGCAGGAGCTGCAGACGTACGCCGCCGCCGGCGGGACCGTGCTGCTGACAACCCATCACGTGGAGGAGGCGGAGGCGCTGGCATCGCGCGTCGTGCTCCTGGCACGGGGCCGGGTGGTGGCGGAGGGCTCGCCGGCAGAGCTGTCCATGCGCGCCGGAGCGCTGAGGCTCGAGGACGCTTTCGTCGCACTGACCGGAGCCGCACGATGAGGCTCGTTCTGCTGCACACGCGTGCAGCGACGCTCGAGCTGCTCCGGTATCCCGCCTTCAGCGTTCCGACGCTGGCGTTTCCGGCTCTGTTCTTCCTCCTGTTCGTCGCGCCCCGGTCGGACGCGAACCCGGACCTGCTGCTCGCCTCGTTCGCCGGCTTCGCGGTGCTCGCGGTCGCCTTCTTCCAGTTCGGGGTCGGAATCGCCACGGAGCGCGAATCGGCGTGGGAGCGGTTCGTACGGACGTTGCCGCTCCGTGCACGCGTGCGTTTCGCGGCGAGAGTGACGTCGGCGGCGATCTTCGGCCTCGGGTCGGCGGCGCTCGTCGTCGTTGCGGCCCTGGCGACCACGGACGCGAGCCTCCCCGCGGCCCGCTGGGCCGCACTCGCCGCGGCGCTCGCGCTCGGCAGCATTCCGTTTGCTCTCCTCGGGATCGCGCTCGGCTACTGGGCCTCGCCGCGAAGCGCCCTGCCGGTCGCGAACATCCTCTATCTCGTCCTCTCGTTCGTCGGGGCGCTCTGGACGACACCGGAGCACCTCCCGGCGTCCCTCGACAGCCTCTCGCCGCTCGTGCCGACCCGCCAGTTCGGGAACGTGCTCTGGGGCGCGGCGCAAGGGCACCTCTGGCGACCCGGCGACTGGCTGCTGCTGCTCGCGTGGACGGGCGTGTTCGCCGCGCTCGCGACCTGGGGCTACCGGCGCGACGAAGGAAGGAGGTATGCGTAAAATGCCGCGATGACCTGGGAGCTGATCTGGATGCTGGTCATCCTCAAGATCCCGGTGATCTACCTCGGTGCGGTCGTCTGGTGGGCGATCCGGGCCAAGCCCGCCCCGCTCGAGCCGGCCCTCAAGCCGGTGGCGACCGAGGTCGACCCGCGGCCCGGCTGGCGCTTTCTGCGCGGTCCCGGCGGCCCCCGCCGCGGCCCGCACGGCGCGCCCGCCCGCGGCTACCGGCGGCAGGCCGCCCGCGCGAGCGTCGAGCGGTGATCGACGCCGCCGGCGATCGCGGGCGCGACCGGCTTGACACGCTCGCAGGGCTGCTGTCGGCGACGGCGATCTTCGTCGGGCTCCTTGCCATCACGAATCTGAACCTGAGCATCGGGGGTACCCACTTCCAGTTGCGGCCGATCCGGATCGGCGTCGCGTCGGTCGTCCTCGCGCTCGTCGCGGCCGGCATCGGCGGCCGCCACAGCCGACTGGCCGCGATCGCGGTCGCGATCGCAGGTGCCTCCTGGGCGCTCGGGATGGTCATCGCCGTCCTCACAGAGCGTCCGGTCTTCTGAGCGCACCCCGGCAGGGATGCGCTCGCTGCTACAAAACAGAGAGAGATGGCCGATGTCGACGGGCTGAATACGGGCTACGCGAGCGCGATCCTCGAGCAGTACCTCGAGAACCCCGAGGCCGTCCCTTCCGAATGGCGCGCGCTCTTCGAGAGCGGCGAGAGCGACCTGGTCGCGCAGCTGCCGGGGCTTGCACGGCTCCTGGAGAAGATCGGGCCGCCCGCAGACGGTAACGGCGGCGCCGCTGTCGCCGCGCCTGTGCCGGCACCCGCACCCTCCGCCGCACCGCCCGACGACCTGCTTCTCGGCGCCGTGGCCGCCGCGATGGCGCTGGTCAAGGCCCACCGGATGCACGGGCACCTCGCGGCGCGCCTCGACCCGCTCGGCTCCGAACCGGTCGGCGACCCGGCCCTCGACCCCGAGCGCCTGGTGCCGAAGCTAACGCCTGAGCTACAGGCGCGGATCCCGGCCTCGCTCCTCCGGCTCTCCGTCCCGGCCGAGACGCTCGCCGACGCGCTGCCGCGCCTGCGCGCGACGTACTGCGGAACGATCGCGTACGAGATCGAGCACATCTCCGACCACGAGCGGCGCGAGTGGCTGCGCAAGGCGATCGAGTCGGGCCGCTACCGGCAGCCGCTGAGCGTCGACGAGAAAAAACGCCTGCTCGAGCGGCTGTCGGAGGTCGAAGGCTTCGAGCGCTACCTGCGCAGGGCGTTCCTCGGCCAGAAGCAGTTCTCGCTCGAAGGTCTCGACGTGATGGTGCCGATGCTCGACGAGGCGATCTCGCTCGCCGCCGAGGCGGGCGCGCACGAGGCGGTGATGGGGATGGCCCACCGCGGCCGGCTGAGCGTGCTCGCGCACACGATCGGGCAGCCGTACGAGTCGATCCTGCGCGAGTTCGAGGGCGAGCGGACGATCGAGGCCGTCGCCGTCGACTCGGAGAGCGGCTCGGGCGACGTCAAGTACCACCTGGGGGCCGAGGGGGTGCGGAAGACCACGTCGGGCGAGATCACGGTCACGCTCTGCGCGAACCCCAGCCACCTCGAGGCCGTCGACCCCGTGGTCGAGGGCCGTACCCGCGCCGAGCAGACCGACCGCTCGACGCGGGCCGGCGTCCACGACCCCGGCGTCGCGCTCCCGATCCTGATCCACGGCGACGCGTCGTTCGCCGGCCAGGGGGTCGTCGCGGAGACGCTGAACATCGAGGGTCTCGCCGGCTACTCGACAGGCGGCACGCTGCACCTGATCGCAAACAACCAGGTCGGCTTCACCACCGATCCCTCCGAAGGCCGCTCGACGCGGTACTCCAGCGACCTCGCCAAGGGCTTCGACATCCCGATCATCCACGTGAACGCCGACGATCCCGAGGCGGCGATCTCGGCGATCCGGCTCGCGCTCGCATTCCGGCGGCGCTTCGGCCACGACGTCGTCGTCGACCTCGTCGGCTACCGGCGCTTCGGCCACAACGAGCAGGACGAACCGGCCTACACCCAGCCGCTGATGGCGCAGCGGATCGCCGAGCACCCGACTGTGCGCGAGCAGTTCGCCGCCCGGCTGGTCGAGGAGGGGGTGATCCCGGCCGAGGACGCCGAAGCCCTCCGGCAGCGGGTCGAGACGATGCTCAAGGAGGCGCACGAGCGCCTCCGGGCGACCTTCGGCCTCGAGGAGCCGGTCGGCCGGGAGCAGCACGAGCGCCGCGCGGAGCCCACCGGCGCCAGCGACGTCGTCACGGCCGTCTCCGCCGAGCGGCTGCGCGAGCTCGACCGGGAGCTCCTCGTCGTCCCGGAGCACTTCACCATCCACCCGAAGCTGGCCCGCCAGCTCGAGCGGCGGCCGACCGCTCTCGAGGAGGGTGGGATCGACTGGGGCCACGCCGAGGCGCTGGCCGTCGGCAGCCTACTGGTCGAGGGAATCCCGGTCCGTCTCACCGGCCAGGACACGGAGCGCGGGACGTTCTCGCACCGGCACCTCGTCCTCCACGACGTCCGTACCGGCGAGCGCTACGCGCCGATCCAGCACCTGCCCGAGGCGACGGCGTCCTTCGAGGTGCACAACTCGCCGCTCTCCGAATACGCGGCGGTCGGCTTCGAGTACGGCTATGCAGTCGCAGCGCCCGAGGCCCTGGTCCTCTGGGAGGCCCAGTTCGGTGACTTCGTCAACGGCGCGCAGATCATCCTCGACCAGTTCCTCGTTGCCGGGCTCTCGAAGTGGGGGGAGACCTCGCGGCTGGTGATGCTGCTCCCCCACGGCTACGAGGGCAACGGGCCCGAGCACTCGAGCGCCCGGCTCGAGCGGTTCCTCCAGTCGACGGCGCAGGAGAACATCCGGGTCGTCAACTGCTCGACCGCCGCCCAGCACTTCCACGTCCTGCGCAGGCAGGCACTCGAGCCGCTCGCGCGGCCGCTCGTGGTGATGACGCCGAAGGGGCTGCTACGGCTCCGCGAGGCGGCGTCCAGCCTCACCGATCTGACGGAAGGAGCCTTCGAGCCCGTGCTGGACGACCCGGGCGCGGACAAGGAGCGCGTCCGCCGGCTCGTGCTCTGCTCGGGGAAGATCTACTACGACATCGCGGGGCACGAGCTGCGACAGGGCGCGGACACCGTCGCCGTGGCCAGGCTCGAGCAGCTCTACCCGTTCCCGAAGGAACGGGCGGCCGCCGTCGTCCACTCGTACCCGAATCTGCAAGAGGTGGTCTGGGCGCAGGAGGAGCCGCAGAACATGGGTGCCTGGAGGTCGATCCGGCACCGCCTCGAGGACGCCTGCCCGCCGGGCGTCCGGCTGCGCTACGTCGGCCGCCCCTGGCGGGCAAGCCCGAGCGAGGGCTACCCGACCGCCCACCTGCGCGAGCAGGACCGGATCGTCCGCACGGCACTGACGACGGGCTAAGAGCTCCTCGGCTACTTGCCGGCCCGGCGCGCGCGCAGCGACGCCGCGGCCGTTCGCGCCGAGCGCACCGCCTGACCGGCAACACGGGGCCCGTACTTCTGAGCCTGGCGCATGATCAGGCGTCGCTGCCGGGGGCTGAGCCGCCGCCAGACATCGACCGCCGTCAAGGCCAGACCGACCGGCCCGGCACCTCGTGACAGTTTTGGCACACCTGAATCCTCACACAGAGTGGACTCTGTCCGCGCAGGTGCCTACCCTTCTACCTGGAGGTTCCTCACAAATCCGTTACAATCCCGCCCCGGAACACGTACCCCAGACTACGGAGGTCCGAATGCCGGTAGAGACGCCGTCGCTGTTCACGCAGGTCATCCAGGAGCACCTCGAGCTCAAGCACCGCAATGCGGAGCTGGAAGGCGAGATGCCTCTGAAGAGCTACGAGACTGAGGACCCGTTCGACAACCACCCGCTCTTCAAGACCGAGGAGCAGGCGCGCCTCGAGGAGACGATGGACGGGACGGAGCCCGCAGTCGCGATGACCGGAGCGACGCATCCCTGGCCGGGCGAGGAGAGCCTCCAGCACTCCGAGGTCGCACACGACGAGGACGGCCTCTGGGGCCGCTCCCGCGACTTCGACTGGGGCGACTAGAAGCGGGGGAACCCCTGGTTCCCCCACTGACCCCCTCCTTGCGCTCGGTTGCGCAGGGCTGATGTTGGCGGAGCCGGCGACTGCTGGATCTCCGAGTGCCGTACTGCGCCGCGCCCGCCAATGTCGGTCGCGGCGGCGGCTAGCACCCCCGGCGCGTGTAAGCATACGCCAGCTTGATCGTCTCTAGGGGGGCGGCGACTAGACGGCTGACGAACGATTGCCGGGCGCCCGCTGTGTAGACCGCGCCGTCGTAGCAGCGGTCGAACAGGATTCCGGCGCGATTGATGTGGTAGCGCGAGGTGACCACCAGGATGGACGACCAGTGGTGGTCCGCCGCGAGGCGGGCGATGGCTCGCGCCTCGCCGCGGGTGCTGTACGGGACGGGGTGGAAGCAGAGGACTCGAGTCGGGGCAGGGCGGCCGGCGCACAGGCGGTTCGCCTCCACCCAGGTCGGGCTCCAGGCGTCCGACACCACCAATACGGGCGCGACGCCCCGGCGGACGAGCGCCAGCGCGTGGGCGAGCCGCGGCCCGCGTGCGCCGGCCAGTACTACGATCGCGTCGGCATGCTGCGGCACGTGCCGCGGCGGCCAGAGGAAGAGCACCGCCGCCAGCACTGCCCAGGCGAGAACGAGGCCGATGGCGAGTTGGAACCCGAGCCGGACCGGGGTGCTCAGCGCGCCAAACTACTTGCGGTCGAGTGTGTCGAGGGCCCTGCGGCAGGCCTTGTCGACCTGGTCCCGCTTGGGCGGAGTGGACTGGCAGTTGATCAGGTACTCGGTCGCCTGATCGAAGAGCACCAGGAGCCGGCTCACCCCGTTCGCGGGCTTCGTCAGCGAGATCGTGTACTCGTAGCCGGGGAGGCCTGCGTGCTCGACCTCACGGCCGCTGATCGCTTTGCCGGCGAGCTGCGAGATCACGTTGTCCACCTCACCCTTGAACTTGGCGAGGTTGTCCTTCGCGATCGTGACCTTCAGGTTGTAGCGCGAGACCGTGATCGCATTGACGGAGTCGATCGAGACCCCCGCGCGAGCTGTCGCGTCGGCTCCTGCGGACTGACCGAAAGAGATGTTCTTGATCAGCTTGAAGTCGGACGGATACTCGAACGTGACCCCGATCGAGTCGACGTCGAAGGTCTTTCCGCCGTCTCCGCCACTGCAGGCGGCCGCGCCGAGCATGAGGGCGAGCCCAACAAGAAAAGCGCTCCGCCGCATCGCCGGCAAGCTAGCAGGCCCCGGACCGAGCGCACATACTCGGTGGGACGGCGGGTTAGAGCCGCTCGAGCGTGCCCAGCGCCTGGTCGCAAGCGCCGTCGATCGCCGCGCGAGACTCGGGCGTCGACTGGCAGTTGAAGAAGTACTCGACAGGCCCGTCGAAGAGAACGAGGAGCCGGCTGATCCCGCCCTTCGGCGCCTGGAGCGGCACGCGGTACTGGTAGCCGGGCAGGCCGCCGAAGCTGACGCTGCTGCCGGGCACCTGGCGTCCGGCCAGGCCGTTGATCACCCCGTCGACCTCCGGCTGAACCTCGGCAACGTTCGATTTCGTCACGGGGCGGCGCAGGTCGTAGCGGGTGATGAGGATGACGTTGTCGCGGTTGATCCCGACGCCCGCGCGTGCTGTGTCGGCCGCGCCCGCCGTTTCCCCGAGGATCAGGTCGTCGGCGTCTTTCAGCGACTGCGGATAGCGGAAGGTGATCTCGAAGCCGTGCTGCTCGAAGCGACTGGACGTCGGGTCCGAGCTCTTGTTCGAGCCCGAGCCTAAGCCTCCGCAGCCGGCAAGCGCGAAACCGGCCGCAATCGCTCCGATGAGGGCGACCCCGTACCTCAACCCGCGCCGACCCTATGCCCTGGGCGGGGGATTTGCAATAGGCCAAACGGCCCACCGTCAGGCCAGATCGATCTCTTTACCTCCGTCCGGTTCTGCCGATGAAGAGATGTGGTGATCCGGCTCCGAGGACGGCTACTGGTGCTGCTGGCGCTGATCGTGATGATCGGCGCCACGCAGCACGTTGCGTCCGCATCCGCGGCCGGGCCGAACTTCTTCGTCGGCGCCGATGAGGACTCGCTCCTCTGGGGCAGCTCACAGCAGACGGCGACGATCGCGCGCGCGCTCGGCCTGCGTTCGATCCGGATCACGATGCAGTGGCGTCCGGGCGAGACGAAGGTCTCGGCCACGTATCAGCGCCTGCTCGACAAGCTTCAGCTCGATACGGGCGGATTACGCGTTGTCGTCAGCGTCTACGGCAAGCCCACCGATGCGCCTCGAACGGACTCGGCCCGCCGCCAGTACTGCGGGTTCGTCGCCGCCCTGCTCCGGGACAACCCGACGATCGACGACGTCGTGATCTGGAACGACCCCAACGACGGCTCGTTCTGGATGCCGCAGTTCGACTCGACTGGAACGAGCGCGTCGCCTGCCGACTACGAGGCGCTCCTCGCCCAATGCTGGGACGACGCCCATGCCGTCCGCGCCGGCGTGAACGTGATCTCGCTGGCCGTCTCGAAGAGCTCGTCGATCCCCGGCGCATTCACGCTCGCGTGGCATCCGCCCGGGACGTGGATCGCCAAGGTTGCCGTCGCCTACAGGGCGAGCCGCCGCGCGAAGCCGATTCTCGACACGTTCGGGTACATCCCGCACCCGGCCGACTCGACCGAGCGCCCGTGGACGAAGCATCCGGGCGCGGCCGCGATCTCGATCGGCGACTACGACGTGCTGATGAGCACGCTGACGACCGCCTTCCGCGGCACCGCCCAGCCGATCCCGGGCCAGGGCACGACGAAGATCTGGTACCTGGCACAGGGCTACCAGACCGCGCCCGACCCGACGAAGGCCTCCCTCTACTCGGGCACCGAGACCGATGCCCAGCCGGTGTCCGCGTGGTCGGCCGACGAGGGGTCCGACCAGGGCGTGGGGCCCGGGATCGACCAGCCGGTGCAGGTCGCCGACGCAGTCGCGACGGCGTACTGCCAGCCGAACGTCGGCGCCTACTTCACCTTCCACATCACCGACGAGCGGGACCTGGCCGGCTGGCAATCCGGCGTGTACTGGGCCGACGGCACCCCCAAGGCTGCCTACCAAGCGTTGCGGAACGTCACCGGTGCCGCGAACGCGAGGACGATCAACTGCTCGACCTTCTCCCCGACGGGGGTGCCTCCTCGTCCGGCCGTGGTGCAGAAGCCGGCCAGCCTGCTCCAGATCAACAACCTCAAGGTCGCCTCCCTTGCTGCCTACGGCGGCACGCTCACGTGGCAGACGACGAATCCGGCGAAGGTGCAGGTCGGCTACGGGATCGCGGCCTTCGACGTGCCCACGATCTGGGCGCCTGTTGCTGCGTCCGGGAGCGGCCAGGTCGCCTCGCTGATCGGGCTCGACTCATCGTCCACCTACAAGGTCTGGGTGACTGCCGTCGGCGACGACGGCCAGCGCGCGGAGGCTACGCTCGACCTGACGACCCCGGGCCTGATCGTGCACCCGACGGTCGCGACGAGCCGGCGAAACAGCGCGATCATGCTCGACGGCCAGCCGTTCTTCCCGATGATGCTCTACTCGGTCTGCCCGTGGGCGTACCCGGCCGCGCTGGCCGCCGGGATCAACCTCTTCGCGCTGAACGCGTGCGGCAGTCTCCAGACCCAGCTCAACACTCTCGGCGGCGCCGCCTACTCGGCGGGCGTCGCGGGCGGGCACGGCGGCTCGGGGTCGGGCCTGATCGGCTGGTTCCACTACGACGAGCCGGACGGCGCCAACGTCGGCGCGCACGAGCTGCCGGGGCCGCCGCCGGGCGTGCCGGGGCTCTCGTTCCTGACGCTGACCAATCACTTCTACTCGGGCGCTGCTCCGCTGGACTGGGGCAGGGGCATGTACCCTTCGCTGATCGCCAGGGCCGACGTGATCGGCTTCGACCTCTACCCGCTCCAGGAGTGGTGCCGGCCGAACCGGCTGATCGACGTCTTCTACGCGCAGCGCGAGCTGGTCAAGCTCTCGGGCGAGAAGCCCACCTTCCAGTGGATCGAGGCCTCCGACTTCAAGTGCCCGGGCGGCGCGACCGAGGTCACCCCCGCCGTCATCCGCGCGGAATCGTGGATGGCGATCGCAGGTGGTGCGCACGGGCTCGGCTTCTGGCCGGGATTCTGGCCGCAGCGAAGTGCCCACGCGATCGCCGGCGTCGGCAGAGAGATCGCGCGGGTCGGGCCGGCGATCTACATGGGTGACGCGGCGGCGAGCGACAACAACGCGCAGGTTGTGATCTCGGCGCGGACCTGGGCAGGAGCCACGTACGTGATCGCGGTCAACGCCGGCTACACGGATGCCGACACGACGATCACCGTGCCTGCGCTCAACGGCCGGACGCTGATGGTGCTCGGCGAGAGCCGCCGGGTCGATTCCGACGGCGACGCGTTCACCGACCACTTCCAGCCGCTCGCGGTGCACATCTACATCGCCGCTCCGCTGAGCAGCTAATCGTTCGAGCGTTGCTCTGCCGGACAGCAGGCCGGCGATCGTAGACTGCGCCGCCGTGGTTGTCCGCGCCCTCCTCTTCGACTTCAACGGCACGCTCTCCGACGACGAGCACGTCCAGTGCGAGATCTACCGGCGCCTGTTCGAGGAGCAGGGGCGGCCGCTTACCGCGGAGCAGTACTACGCGGAGCTCGCGGGGCTGTCCGACCAGGAGATCGTCGAGCGCTGGCTGGGGCCGGGGCATCCGGCCGCCGCACAGGTGGTGGCCGACCGGATCCGGCTGTTCCAGGAGACTGTCCCGGACGGCTCGTCGGTCGCACCGCACGTCCGCGAGGCTGTGCGCGCAGCGGCGGGCCGTGCGGCGCTCGCCGTCGTTTCCGCTGCGTCGCGCAGTGAGGTCGAGTCGGTGCTGCACGCCGCCGGTCTCGAGGTGTTCGACGCCGTCGTGACGATGGAGGACGTCACTCGGGGCAAACCGGATCCGGAGGGCTACCTGCGCGCGCTCGAGCTGCTCTCCGTCGAGGCCGGCGACGCCGTGGCGCTCGAGGACACCGAGGCGGGGGTCGCCTCCGCAAAGGCGGCGGGCGTCTATACGGTCGGCGTGCTCGGGACGATGGGCCCCGAGCGCTTGGCGGCGGCGGACGAGTTGGCCGAGCGCGTCGACGCTGCGCTCGTCGAGCGCCTGCTCAGGCGAGCGGGTCGGGGGTCGGCAGCGCCCAGAGCTTGAGCTTGGTCGTCCGGCCGCGCACCTCGACCTCGTCGAGGAAAACGAGCGACGCGGCGTCCTCGGCCTTGAGCAGCTCCTTCGTCGAGTCGGCCACGAAGAGCATGTACGGCGTTCCCTTCGTCATGTTCTCGATCCGCGAGGCGGTGTTGATCGTGTCGCCCATCGCGGTGTAGGCGAGCCGCTGCGCCGAGCCGATGTTGCCGGACATGAACGTCCCGCTGTTCACGCCGACGCCCATCTTGAAGCCGTCGCCGAGCTTGCTGTCCCGCAGCCACTGGTTCCAGCGCGGCAGCCGGACTTCGACCATGTCCCGGCCCGCCGCGAAGGCGCGCTCCGCATGATCCGGCTGCTCGATCGGCGCCCCGAACACGGCCATGATCCCGTCGCCGGTGTACGAGACGAGCGTGCCGCCCTGGCTCATCACAGCGTCGACGATCTCGTCGAGGTGCCGGTTGATCAGCTCGATCACGACCGGCGCCGGGAGGTGCTCGGAGGCGCCGGTGAACCCGCGCAGGTCGGTGAACAGCACCGTGCCTTCCATTTCGACGCCTCCGAGGCGGAGGTCGGCGTCGGTCCGAGCGAGGACCTGGTCGACGACGGCCTCGGGCACGAATCGCGAGAAGACGTCGCGGACCTGCTCGCGCTCGAAGGCGACGAGGAGGTAGTGCACCCCGAGCGCGCCGACCGCCGAGATCGTGAGCGCGGCAAGGGGGTAGGCGAACAGGACGATCCGGCCGTGATTGAACGACAGCTGCACGGCGACCGTGAACAGCGCCGCGGCCAGCAGAGCCGCCGGCAGCGAGAGCCGGGGTCGGCGGTTCCTGGCGATCGCCGGCGCGAGGAAGCCGAACACGAGGATCAGCGCAATCGACAACAGCAGCGGCTCGGTCCTCAGGGGTAGGCCGCGGAGGACGGTCGCGATCGAGTTCGCCTGCACCTCGGCGCCCGACATCAGCGGGTCGGTCGGTGTCTCGTGGATGTCCTGGAGCGACGGCGCCGATGGGCCGATGACCACGATCTTGTCCTTGAACGTGCCCTTCGGGACGAGGTCGTTGAGCACGCGGACGTACGAGTAGGTGGTGAAGGTCTTCGCCGGGCCGGCGAAGTCGATCCACGCGCCGCCCTTGCCGAAGCCGTGCGGAGAGACCGTTCTGCCTGTGGCGCGCGCGACGGTGACCACACCCAGCGTCTTCAGGCCGTTGACGCTGTAGCGCACCTTCCGGATCACCCCCGCCGAGTCGGTCGGGAAGAGGCCGCTGGCGGGCCGCGCCCCGATCTCGCGCAACGTCTCGTTGCCTCCGAAGATGTTCGTCTCGCCGTTGGGCAGCGTCTCCGTCGTCGTCAGCACCACGTTCTTTGCCCGCACGACAGCGTCGATCAGCGCGTTGTCGTCTCGCTCGGTGGTCTGCTCGGTGAACTGGATGTCGACGGCGATCGCCTTGGGGTGGTCGGCGGCGATCCGGTCGAGGACTCGCGCGTGGAAGCGCCTGGGGTAGGGCCAGACGTACTTCCGGATCGCGTCGGTCGTGACGTCGTCGACCGCCACCACGACGATCTGCGACGGTGGCTTCTTCGTCCCGCGGATCGAGAAGCGGGCGTCGATCGAGTCTCGCTCGAACGAGTCCAGAATCCCGAAGCTCCAGACCAGCAGGATCAGCCCGCTCGTCCCGAAGCCGACGAGGAGGAAGAGGAGGGTGCGGAGCCGCTGCTGCCGGGCGCCTCCCATCAGAGCGCGTCCCAGTCGTAGGCGTCGCCCACAGCGCGGAGGCGGTCTCGGGTCTCGTCGTCACACAACGCGCCGGCGACTCCTGCGGCGAACGCCTCGCGAGGGTGCAGTCCGAGCGACCAGGCCGCCTCGTGCTCGCGGGTCAGGTCCGTGTTGAAGAAGGCAGGGTCGTCGGTCGAGATCGAGCAGGCGACTCCCGCCGCGAGCAGCCGCGAGAGCGGGTGCTCGTCCAAGGTGCGGACGACGCCGGTGAGCAGGTTGGACGTCGGGCACACGTCGAGGACGATCCCGCGCTCGGCCAGCTCGCGCATCAGCTCTTCGTCCTCGGCGGCCGCGATCCCGTGGCGGATGCGGTCCGCGCCGAGCGCTTCGATCGCGCCGCGCACCGATTCTGGCCCGGCGACCTCGCCCGCGTGCGGCACGGAGCCGAGGCCGGCGTCACGCGCGGCCTTGAAGGTCCCCTCGAACGGCTCGGGCGGGAACTCGGCCTCGTAGCCGCCGAGGCCAAGGCCGACCACGCCGCGGTCGCGGTAGGCGATCGCGTGGCGTGCGGTCTCGGCGGCCATCTCGAGGGAGAAGCTTCGGGTCACGTCCGGGGTCAGCCGCACCTCGACGCCGTGTCGCCGGCGCGCCTCCTGGACCCCCTCGCAGTACCCGCTGAAGACGGCGTCCCAGCTGACGCCGCGTCGCACCGCCTGTGCCGGCGAGAAGATGCCTTCGAGGTACAGCGCGCCGTGGGCTGCGGCTTCGGCCGCGTACTCGACCAGGATCTCGCGGAAGTCGTCCTCGTGCAGGAGAACGCCCGTGACGACGAGGAACGCCTCGATGAAATTGTCGAAGTTCCTGAACTGGAGGAGCGCCGCCAGCTCCTCGGGAGTCTCCGCGGCCAGCTCGACCCCGTGGCGGTGCGCCAGGCGCAGGACCGTCTCGGCGCGGATCGTCCCCTCGAAGTGGACGTGCAGCTCGATCTTCGGATAGGCGCGGTTGCGGGGCTCGGTCGGGGGTGTCACGATCCCGGCCCGTGGAGACTGTCGACAGACCGCCGGACGAAGAGCTTCAGCGTGAGCCCCTGTCGGACGTTCGTCCCGAGCCGCCGACCGTCCAGGACATCCAGCCGCAGCTCGACTTCCTCTACCGGGCGTCGGAGACTTTCGAGCGGGCGGTGCAGTTCGCCGACGCGAAGGCGGGCGGCGTCCTGCTGATCCTGGGGATCGGGATCCTCGATCTCTTCCGCCACATACGCGACTTCCTCGACGCCCGCGACGCCTCGGCGGCCTGGGGCTGGCTTGCGACGATCGCCTGCCTGGTCGCGATCATCGCGGCGCTCGTGACGGTGCTCCAGGTCGGCCGCTCGCTCTTCCCGCGCCGCCGTCCGGGCCTGGGCTCGCTCTTCTTCTTCGGCGTCGTTGCCTCCTACCCGAGCCCGAAGGAGTACGGGGACCAGGTCTGGTTCTCGCGAGAGCGTGACCTCTTCAACACGATGGCGACGCAGGCCTGGAACCTCGCGGGCATCGCCGGCGAGAAGTACAAGCACCTGCGCAGGGCGTATATGGCGGCCCTGACCTTCGCCAGCTTCTGGGCAATCGCCCGTCTCGGCCTCTCGCTCGCGCACTAGACGATTGGGCTAGCGCGGAGCGAAGTAGCTCCGGCCCGCCGGGATCAGGAAGTGCCTGCGCAGGACCTGGTCGAAGACGTCGACCTTGCCGCGCCGGACGGTGACGAGCGTCCCGTTGCAAAAGTCGGCCGTGCGCCAGAGCGTGCCGCGGACGGTCGCCGCGGCGTAGCGGCCCTTCGTCCGGAAGCTGCCCTTGGCGTTGCCCCAGGTGTGCCGCACCGTCTTGCCCTTGGGCTTCGGCTTCGGCTTCTTCGCGGAGGCGGCGGCTGTCGTGCGCGGACACGCCTTGAAGTTTCCGCCGGTCAGGACGATCACGATCACGCGCTTCGACTTCTTGCCGGGCACCGGCGTGTCCAGGCCGGGGAGCAGCTTGAAGCGGCCCTGGTAGAACGTCCCCGTCGAGCCGTCGGGGGAAGTGAGCTTCACGCTCCCCTTCGTGGTGTCGAGCTCGGTGCCGAGCGGGACCTGCCTGAAGGCGCCCAGCGGCACGAACTTGCCGTTCACCTTGATCAGCACCGTGCCGGAGGGCTGCACGTTCTCCTTGCCTGCCGGGGGCGGCGTCCCCGGCCCGCCTGCTCCTGTGCTCCCCGGCCCCGCGAGGACGTGCAGCCGGCGGGTGAGCGTCGTCTTCCCCCCGTCCGGCGCGAGGACGTCGACCATCACCAGCCGGTCGCCGGGCTTCGTATACGTGTGCGTGGCCGTGATCGTGCACCGCTTGCCGACGTGGGCGAGCGTCGCGGGCGAGGTCGCGCCGTCGGCCCAGCGGACGCTGCCTTCGTACTCGCCGATCTTCCCGAAGTACTCTGGCGAGCCGAGCACCGACGCCGCCACGCTCTCGGGTGAAGCTCCGGCGTCGAGCTGGGCGAGGTACGCGTTCAGCTCGGCCTGCGTCGGCTGCCGGCTCAGGAAAGCATCGAAGAAGCTCTTGACGACCCTCGTCCTGGCCTCACCGCTGGTCAGGATCCGCTTCGCGATCTGGCTCCGGGGCGTCCCGTTCTCGATCGCGGTGCGCAAGATGCCGCGCTCCGAGGAGGTCGGCAACCGGCCGAGCAGGTCCTGGAAGAGCGCATCGAGAAAGCCGTCGTTCGTCCCTCCGCCACGCGCGCTCAGGTACTCGCTCGAGCCGAGTAGCGTGGCCTCGAGGTCCTCGTCGCCAACGCCCGCGCCGAGCTGCGCCAGGCCCGCCGTGAGCTCGGTGGGGCTAGGGGCGCGATGCAGGAACGTCGTGTAGAAGCCCCCGACCAGCAGCGTGCGGTACTCGAGGCCCTGGAGCACGCCGAGCGCGACATCCTTCGCCGGTGTACCGGCGTTCAGCTTCGGGGCGAGGCTGGCGAGCGACAACGGGTCGATCGGCCGCTCGAGCACGTCCCGGTAGAGGTTGGTCAGGAAGAGCTCGTTCCGCGAATAGCACAGGAATCTCATCGTCAGCTTGTAGAGGTGGTCGACGGTGACCTGGTTGACGATGTCCCCGGCGTTGGGGAGGGGCTTGGTTTCCGGCGTTCGTGCCCCGCGAACAGCGAACTTGGCGGTCGCGGATTTCGACGCGTCCATCGTCACCGTGCAGAGACCCATGCCCGTGCAGGCGCCGCCCCACCCGGCGAAGCGTGCTCCGTCGCCCGGCAGCGGGGCGAGCGTGACCGAGGCGCCCTGGTCGTAGTCCTGCGTGCAGTCGGTGCCGCAGACGATGTCGGGGGTGGTGCTCGCCACCGTTCCCGGCCCGGTGACGGCGACGGTGAGCGTGAACTTCGGCTTCGGGGGAGGAGGCGGGGGAGTAGGCGGCGGCTCCGACGGCTGTTGGAACGTGGCGTTCACCTTGCGATTCTTGGTCATCGTCACCTTGCAACCGCCGGTCCCGGAACAGTCACCGCCCCAGCCGGCGAAGTCCCAGCCGCTGCTTGCCGACTTCGAGAGGGTCACGGTCGACTCGACCGGGAACGTCGCCGAGCACCTGCCTGGGCAGTCGATCCCGCCCGGGCTGCTCGACACGTGTCCCTGCCCGGAGACGCTGACCGTCAGCGTGAAGCCGTTTTCCTGCAGCGGGCCGGCCGAGGCCGGCGTGCCGACCACGAACAGCGCGATGCCGGCGGCGCACGTCAGCGCGAGGATCGCTGCTCTCATCACCGCGATACTAAGGAGGCATCGCCCATCGCGTCGGCTTCGCGTCGGGCTCGCCGTCCACGGCCGCGATGATCCGGCCGCTATCTTTTGCGACTGGGAATCCAGAGAGGGCGCTCTCAGCAAAAACTCAGGAAGAGCTGCTTTGCTCGCCGTCCACGCGACCAAGGAGGACTGCCCGTGTCCCCGTCTCCCGATGACCGTCCGTCTCCCCAGCCGACCGAGGCGAGAGACCGTCTCGAGCAGGCGCTCTTCGAGGTCCGCCGTGTAATCGCCGGCCAGGACGAGATGCTCGAGCGGGTGCTCGTCTGCCTGCTCGCGCAGGGCCACCTCCTGATCGAGGGTGTCCCCGGCCTGGCCAAGACACTGACGATCAAGACGACTGCGGGGGTGCTCGGCGGGACCTTCTCACGCATCCAGTTCACCCCGGACCTCGTTCCCTCCGACCTCGTCGGGACGCGCATCTACCGCGCGGGGGAGGGCGAGTTCGATACCGAGCTCGGCCCCGTCTTCTGCAACTTCCTCCTCGCCGACGAGATCAACCGTGCCCCTGCCAAGGTGCAATCGGCACTGCTCGAGGTGATGCAGGAGCGTCAAGTGACGATCGGGCACACGACCCACTCCGTCCCGGATCCGTTCCTGGTGATGGCGACGCAGAACCCGATCGAGTCGGAAGGCACCTATCCCCTCCCGGAGGCTCAGATCGACCGCTTCATGCTGAAGATCCTGATCGGCTACCCCTCGCACGACGAGGAGCTGACGGTCGTGCAGCGCCAGCTCGAGGCGCCGCCCGAACTGCGCGAGACGCTCACGCTCGACGACCTGCGCTCGCTCCAGCGCGCGGCCTTCGACGTCTACGTCGACCCGGGGCTGATCAGCTACGCCGTCACGCTCGCCGACGCGACCCGCAACCCGGCGGCGCACGGTCTCGACGAGCTCGCCGAGCACATCTCGTACGGCGCGAGCCCGCGCGGACCGATCAGCCTGGTGCATGCAGCACGTGCGCTGGCCTTGATGCACGGCCGCGACTACGCCTTGGTGGAGGACCTGCAGGCGCTGGCCAGGGACGCGATGCGCCACCGGCTCGTGCTCTCGTACCAGGCGCTCGCCGAGGAGGTGAGCCCGGACAGCATCCTCGACCGCGTGATCGCCGCGGTCCCAGTCCCGCAACTCGACCTCGCGAAGACGAACGCAGCTTGACCCTCGCTCGAGCACTTCGCGTCTTGCCGACGCCGGACCGTCCCGGCCCCGGGCCGATCCCCGACCGGCTGTTGCGTGCGCTCGACGTCACGATCGGGCGCCGGCTGGAAGGGATGCTCGCGGGCGACCACCGGTCGTCGATCCTCGGTGTGGGAACCGAGCTCGCCCTGATCAGGCCGTACACGCCGGGCGACGACGTGCGGCAGATGGACTGGAACGTCACCGCGCGAACGGGTGAGCCGCACGTCCGTGTCCATCTTGCCGAGCGCGTCCTCGTCACCTGGCTCGTCCTCGACACGTCGCCGTCCATGCGGTTCGGGACGGCGGAGCGCCGCAAGGCGGACGTGGCCGAGGGAGTCGCGGTCGCGGTCGGGCACCTGGCCACGCGTCGCGGCAACCGGCTCGGCGCAATCACGTTCGGCAGCGCACACCCACGCTCGGTGCCGGTCCGGCAGGGCCGCCCCGGCCTGATCGGCTTGCTGGCCGCGTTGCGCGATGAGCCCGACGACGGCGAGCGCCGCATCGGGGCGACGTCGTTGGGCGAAGCCGCACGACGGGCGGGCGGGCTTGCACGGCAGCGCTCCCTGATCGTGGTCGTCTCCGACTTCCGCGGCCCCCAGGACTGGCGCAAGGCGATGCTCGAGCTGGCCGGTCGGCACGAGGTCGTGGCAATCGAGATCCGCGACCCGCGCGAGCAGGAGCTGCCGAATGCCGGCGAGCTCTGGCTCGTCGACCCGGAGACCGGCCGGCAGCTTCGCGTCGACACGCGCAGCGAGAAGCTGCGCAGTCGCTTCGCCGCAGCCGCAGAGGCCGAGCGCCGTGAGCTCGCGCGTGCACTCGCGTCGATCGGAGTCCGCCACGTCGTGCTGACCACGGCCGGCGAGTGGCTGCGCCCGCTCGCGCTCTTTCTGCGGAGGGCGAAGTGAGCTTCGAGCTGCCGCTCGCCCTGCTCGGACTGATCGGCGTCCCGCTCCTCGTCGGTCTGTACGTCCTCCGGGAACGACGGCGTGAGCGGTTCGCGGCGCGGTGGGGAACGCCGGCGCTGCTCCCGAACCTCGTCGCCGGCGCGCCCGGTCTGCGGCGGCATCTGCCGGTCGCGGTCCTGCTCGTCGCGCTGGCCTCGCTCGTCGTCGGCGTCGCACGGCCCCACGCCGTTGTCAGCGTCCCCCGCGAGGAGGCGACCGTCCTGCTGGCGATCGACGTCTCGCGCTCGATGACCGCGACCGACATCCTTCCCACCCGCCTGGGCGCGGCGCAGATCGCCGCGCACGAGTTCGTCGACAAGGTGCCGAAGAAGTTCCGGATCGGCGTGATCTCCTTCGCCACGCGCGCGCAGGTCGCGGTCGCCCCGACCGACGACCGCGACCTCGTCCACGCCGCGATCGGGTCGCTGCGTCCGGGCGAGGGCACTGCGATCGGAGACGCAGTGCTGCTCGCGGCCCGGCTCGGTCAGCGCCAGCGGGCGAGCGACGGCACGCTTCCGCCCACCTCCGTGCTCCTGATCTCCGACGGCGCGCGTGACGGCGGCCGGACGGCGCCCCGGACCGCCGCGCAGCGCGCGAGGGCGTTGCGCACGCCCGTCTACACGATCCTGCTCGGGACGCCGAACGGCACCGTGCAGCACGAGCTTCCGGGTGGGTACACGGAGATCATCCGCGTGCCCACGAGCCCCGCGACGCTGCAGCTGATCACGCGGACGAGCGGCGGCCAGTTCTTCGCCGCCAGGAGCGACGAGCGGCTGCGCGAGGTGTACGACCGGCTGCGATCGCGCATCGGACACAAACGCCAGTCGCGCGAGATCACCGACTTCTTCGCGGGCGGCGGTGCGCTGTTGCTCCTCGGCGGCGGCGTTCTCTCGGCGTTCTGGTTCCGGAGGGCTCCGTGAGGCGGTTCGCCGTGCTGATTGCCCTGCTTTCGGCTGCGCTCGCCGTCGGCGTCGCGCCCGCCGCCGCGACGAACGAGTGCCGAGGCCTCAACCCCTGCGTGCCGGTCGCAGGGCCGTGGGTCGTGGTCCCGGTGGGCCGCGCCGTACCACGCGCGCAGGTGCAGTACCAGCTCACCTGCCCGCGGGGCTTCGTGGTCGGTGGCGTCGACGCCGAGCTGACCGACCGGGCGATCGAGGTCTCGATCGTCGGCACCTCCGGCAGCCCGGTCGGCCCCGGCATCACCACCTCCCGCGCCGTCGTGTTCGTCGCCTCGTACGTGGGCACGGGCGCACGGGCACCGACCTTCCGTCCGCACGCAGGCTGTCTACCGGCGACCGGCGGCGGGCAGCGGACGCCGACGGGTGTCTCGGCCACGGTCCCGCCGGGGAAGCCGACGGTTCGCCGCGTGCGCACGGTTCGGGTGCGCTCGAGCGCGACGATCACCGTCGCCTGCCGGGCGGACGAACGGCTGGTGGCGGCGCACGTAGCGCGCGGGTTCTTCACGCCCGCGCCGCCGGGCCTGGCCCTGGTTGCCAGCCTGTCTACGACACAACGAATCAGCGGGACTCGCGTCGTCGTCACGGCGCGGGCGCGGCAGGGCAAAGGCGCCGTTCAGGTCGCGGCGGTCTGTGCGGGTGGACGATGAGCTTCGGTCACCCCCTCCTGCTGCTGACCCTGCTCGTCCTGCCGGCGGCGGCCGCGCTCTACCTCTACTTCCAGCGGCGCCCGATGCGTTACGCCATGACCTTCACGAACCTCGACGTGCTCGCCTCGGTCGCCGGTGGGCGCTCCCTCCGCAGGTACATCCCGCCGGTCCTCTTCCTGCTCGCTCTGGGCTCCCTCTGCTTCGCGCTCGCCCGGCCGCACCACAGCACGCTCGTCGCCTCCGAGGACGCGACCATCATCCTCGTTGTGGACGTCTCCGGCTCGATGCGGGCGACGGACGTCAAGCCGTCGCGGCTCGGCGCGGCGCAGGCAGCGGTGCGGACATTCGTGAAGCGCGTGCCGAAGGGCGTGAAGGTCGCTCTGATCGCGTTCTCGGGCGAGGCGCAGGTGGCGGCGCCGCCGACCTCCGACCGCGACCTCGTGCTCACTTCTCTCGACTCGCTGAGCTACTTCAGCGGCTTCGGCGGGACCGCGATCGGCGACGCGCTCGCCGCCGCTGTCGAGCTCGCCGGGCCGACCGTTCCGCCGGGCGCACAGACGATCGCCTACTCCGCCGCCGCGACCAAGAGCCCGGTCACGATCCTCTTCCTCTCCGACGGGCACCAGACCCGCGGGCTGCTCCAGCCGCTCGAAGGCGCCCAGCGGGCGAGGACGGCGGGCATCCCCGTCTACACGGTCGCGCTCGGGACGCCCAACGGCGTACTCGACCGGGGCAGCTTCGGCGGCGGCGGCTTCGGCGGACCTGGCTCCGGAGGCGGGGGCGGCGGTTTCGGCGGCGGGCAGATCCCCGTACCGCCGGATCCCGAGACGCTGAGCGACATCGCCCGCATGACCGGCGGAGAGTTCTTCGAGGCGCGCTCGTCACGGGCGCTTTCGGCGGCGTACTCGAACCTCGGCTCACGCCTCGGCTACGAGCCCGGCCGGACCGAGGTCACGCACCTGTTCCTCGCTCTCGGCGCAGCGCTGCTCGTGGCCGCAGGCTTGCTGTCGGCGTTCGTGTCGCCGCGCCTGCCCTAGCGGCACAGTCGGCGCGTGGACTTTTGTCACGGGCCGCTGTACCGTCGCGTGCGATGCTCTGGACGGCCGTCAGGAGTCTCGTCTTGTGGCTGGTCCACCTCCCGAGCCGGGTCGTTCGCTGGCTGAGCGCCGCGCCGGGGCGCTTCGCCCGCTGGTGGAAGGCCGAGCCGCAGGAGCGGTGGGGGTACATCTGGTGGGGCCTCTCGGGTGTCGTGATCGCCGTGCCGGAGCTGTGGGCCGCGCTCGGCGGGGACGCGGTGCTGTGGCCGACGATCTCCGGGACGATCGGCAACCTCGAGGTCTTCCACGAGTGGGTCGCGCTGATCGTCCTGGCGGTGCTCATCTGGGCTGCGTTCCACGCAATCAGCGTGACGCGGGTGCACATGGGCAGCGCGCCGGCCGACGCCGCCAAGCGCCGCCTCGTCACGGGAGATCGCTTCACGGTCGCGGACGACACGCAGGAGCTCGGGCACCCGATCGGCTATCTGCTCTTCGCGGTCGCGGCCGTCGCGATCCCGAGCGCGCTGTTTCGCGAGCTCTACGACGGCGACGACCGCAGGTACGTCTTCGGCCAGGTCATGTACGCGTCGATCGCGTTCTGGTGGATGATCGTGCCCGGCTGGCTGGCCTACAAGCACGGCCGGCTGGTTCCGTTCCCGACGCTGTTCGCGACGCTGAAGGATCTCGAGAAGCGCGCCCCGCGGTTCACGATCGTCCTCGCGTCGGGGCTGGCGATCCTGATGATCCACCTGATCCTGTACCCCTGGCCGGCGACGATCCCGGACACGAACCGGCTGCACCAGGTCTACGAGTGCCGCCCGATCGGCCCTGCGAAGCCGCTCAGCGAGAAGAAGAAGGAGGAATGCCGCAAGCTGGAAGAGGCCGACCTGCGCCCGTCGGCGGGCGCGCCCTGAGGCGACACGCTAGCCCGAGGAGGCCTGGGGCGTTTCAGCCCGAGGTGATGTACTCGGTCAGGTACTGGATCTCGAAGCTCTGCTGCTTCGACTTGAACTTGACGAGGTCGCCGATCGAGACCAGGCCGACGACTTCGCCGGCCTCGACGACCGGGACGTGCCGGATCCGGCGGTCGGTCATCAGGGCCATGCACTCGTCGATCGCCGTCTCCGGCGTGGCGACGACCAGCGGAGAGGACATGATCTCCCGCACCGGCGTCTCCCGGTCCGCGCGCTCTTCCAGCGCTGCTCGGCGTAGGTAGTCGCGCTCGGTGACGATCCCCGTGATCGTCCCGCCGTCGGTCACGAGCAGCGCGCCCACGTTCGCGCCGACCATCTGCTTCACCGCGTCGAAGACCGAGGCGTCGGCATCGATCTCGAGCACGTCGTGACCCTTTTCGTCGAGGATTTCGGACAGGCGGTTCATCCCGTCCCCCTTTCCGTCGTCGCCGCTTCAGTTTAGAGGCTCAGCGCAGAGCCGGACTCCCTCCTGGCCGGCGACTACGATCGCGACGATGGCCGAAGTCGCAGAAGCGGGAATGGTGCATCTCCGGCTGATCGTTCCGCCGGGCGACGCCGGACGCGTGCTCGAGGCTCTCAGGCAGTCACCCGCTGTGGTCAACCTGGTCCGGCTCCCCGGCTCCTCGATCAAGCCCCCGGGCGAGCTCGTTCTCTGCGACGTCGCGCGTGAGGACGTGAGCGTGGTCGTCGACCAGTTGCGCCGGTTCGGACTCGAGCGAGCAGGCTCGATCTCGATCGACGCGGTCGATTCGATCCTCTCGACGGGCGCGAGCCGGGCGGCGGTCGCCGCGGCCGGTTCGCCGTCGGATGCGGTGGTCTGGGAGGAGGTCGAGGCGCGAACGTCCGAGAGCGCAGAGCTCTCGTTCAGCTTCGTTGCGTTCATGGTGCTGGCCACGCTGATCGCCTCCGTCGGCATCCTGACCGACTCGCAGATTCTCATCATCGGCGCGATGGTCGTCGGACCGGAATTCGGCCCTCTGGCCGGGCTCTGTGTCGCGCTCGTGCAGCGGCGCGTCGAGCTTGCGCTGCGTTCCGCGACGGCCCTCGTCGTCGGCTTTGCGATCGCGATCGCGATCACGCTTGTGGCCATCCTCGTCCTCAAAGCGACAGGCCCGGCGCCGGACGAGATCGCCGCCCAGGGGCGGCCTGCGACGTTCTTCATCTCCCACCCGAACACGTTCTCGGTGCTGGTCGCACTGCTCGCCGGCGTTGCCGGTGTCCTGTCGTTGACGACCGCGAAGTCGGGCGCGCTCCTGGGCGTGCTGATCTCGGTCACGACGATCCCGGCCGCCGCCAACGTCGGTGTCGCAGCGGCTTATGCGGACTGGTCGGAGCTCAGGGGTGCGCTCTCGCAGCTCGGCATCAACCTCGCCTGCGTCGTCCTGGCCGGCGTCGTGACACTGACGGCGCAGCGGCTCGGCTTCCTGCGGCGACTCCGTCGGGCCAGGAGGTAACAGCTGCGCGATTGCAGCCCGGCAATGGAGATTGCCTGCCTAAGCATCGGCTGGATGGCGTCGAGCACCGCATCCGGGGGCGGCAGTCGCGATCGTCTAGCGTCTAGAACATATCCGCGCTTGTGCAGTCGAGGACACTCTTAGATGCCATGGGTCGCGGGCGCGACCCAGCGGAGTGACAAGCGTTGCGGATTCGGCGGCACCCGGCGGTCCGCCGATGCCCGTCGTGTATCTGTCGCCGAAACGGCGTGCCTGGATTCGGATTCTTTCGCGCTTCTGGTTCCGCAATACAACGCCGGACGACGAGCGCACTGCGATGTCGACCACACCCCTCGCACCCTCTGGGCTCAGCGTGATGCAGCTGCCGTGATTGACAATTCGACCGGCGATTAAGCGCTCGACCGCCGGTGAGGGCCCGTGCACAGACGACCCGCTGGCAGCGAGTCTCAGGTTGAATGCGCGTATCAGGACCCGGTCCGCTGCCTCACGGACCTCGTCCGAGGCCCGCCTCAGTTGCGTGGTCGTGTAGGCAGGCGAGCCGCCGAACTTCCGGACGGCCTTGAAGTAGTCGCGGGGTGTGACGTGGCGAAGCGCAAATTCACTCGTCGGCCGGAAGAGAGGGGGCGCGCTGCCCCGGGCAATCTCGAGTGCGGCGAGCTGCCCACGCGCCACCGCCGATACCTGGTTCAGGTGGTTTGCCCAGACAACCATCCAGCCGATATTCAGGGCGACGCCTACCGTGACGCCGAGCGTCACGAGGCGAAGAGCAGCGCGTCCCCGGATGCCGTACGCAGACGCCGCCTCGACGATGATCAGAATGGCGACGATGGCACCCTGGTACACGTACCGGCTCGCATAGAGATCCTCGAGCGAGCCACGTCCGAGCCCGATGAGCAGCCAGAGCACTACGCCGGTCACGATCACGTTCACGAAGCGGGGGCTCGTTTGCCGGCGGCGAACGACAAGCCAGGCGAACAGCACGATGGAGAGTGCGAGCACAACCTGAGCCAGGAGGGCGAGCCACGGTAGATGCGCCTTCAGAGTGAAGTTCCCCAGCTGCACGCCCGCGAGACCCGCGAATGCACCGGTCGCCGCTTCGAAGGAATGTTTGAGGACGTCGACGACTCCTCCTCGCGCGCTGTCCGCAGAGTTGCTCCAATGCAGCCTCCAAGCGGCGTACAGCGCAAGAGGGATCAAAGGTACCCAGAGGCGACGCCAGCGATCGCGCTGCCAGAGAACCTCGACGATGACGCCGGCTGTGAACGCAACCGCGTTCGTGAATGAGGCGAGACCTATCGCCAGCAGCGCGCACGCCGCGAAGTCTGCTTCCCGCGTGCGGCGCTCGAGCGCCAGCAACGCTGCGAGGCAGGCCGCCGTCGCCGCCAGAAGATTGTAATTGAGGCCGCTGAGGAACGCGTCGGCTCCGGTGCCAAGAAAGGCAACGAGGGTAGCCGGTACCACCGCCAACCACGGGCCGAGCCGCCGGCGCGCTAGGTAGAACACCAACAACGCGACCGCAAGGTGGAGGACCAGTGCAACGGCGCGGTAGACCCATAAGTGGTCGAGGCCGATCAGTGGCAACACGTCGTACAGTGCGAGGGTCGTCGCCATCAGATGACCGTTGTCGTCCTGGAGGATCTCGCCGGCATTCACATGAAGGCCGCCGAAGATCCATTTCCACTGGTCGCCGATGAGGGCGACTTCCCGTCCGATCAGCATGATTAGTCCGGCGGCGAGCGCGATGATGACCGCCAATACCTGCACGGCGGTTACGCGACGTTGGACAGGCCCCGCGGCATCTGCCTCAAGGCTTACCGTAGGGCACTCCTGGTTTCGTGGTGGCTCTGTTATCCGACTGTCCCTGCGTGGTGGTCGGCGTCAAAGGTGAATGAAATGAGGGTGGCTCGGAGGTTGGGACATCGTTCAACTCGTCTGATGCTCGCTTACGCCTCTGCAGTGGCCGGCGCCGGCCTTCTCTTGGCGGCGACGTTCGTTCCGGTTAACGGCGGCGGCCGCGCCGGATACCCCGAAACAATCTACGACGCGTCGTCTCAGGAGTTGCGGTTGTTCGCGATCGAGCCGATCGGGGTCGCCGCGCTCGCCGTGCTCGCCGTGCTGGCGGCGCTCGTATCTCGTGCGGCTCGCTCGTGGGTGGCCGGGATGTTGCTTGCATTTGGCTTGCAGAGCGGGCTCCTCTTCGCAGCGTACTTCGGCGATGCGGCGTTCGGAAACTCAGAATTCAACTCGTTTCGCGCGGGGTCAGCACTCGGCTTGATCGGGTCCGTGCTGCTCGTTTTGTCCGGCGCTGCGACGCTGGCGACGCGGGACGTCAGCTGATCCGGGCCGATTTGTACGTGATGCGCCGAATCTCCCCACCTCCTGCATACGTGGCGTAGTAGAGCGCGTTCCCTGCGTCGAAGGTCATCGACACGAGGCCCGGACCCACGCCTCGGTCGAATACGCCTGTACTGACGTGACCGCTGCGCTGCGTCAGTACGAAGATCTTGCCGCAGTTGAAGTCACCGAAGAGGTACGTGCGTTGGAACCGGCTCGGCCATGTGCCTGTAGGAACGAAGGCTCCCCCGGTGATCGCGCCACAGCCGTCCCGATGCGCATATGCGTGGATCGGATCGGTCATCGTCCGGAGTGCCGGACCACACCGTGCGTGCAGGTTGCGAGGGCAGAAGCCCTCACGGAGATTCCAACCGTAGTCAGCTCCGAGGCGACCGAGGTCGATTTCCTCCCACGCGGTCTGTCCGACGTCGTTGATGAAGAAACGCGTCGTTGGCGTGCTCGGGTCGAAGGCGAGCTGCCACGGGTTTCGGAGCCCCCAGGCGTAGATCTCGCGACAGAGCGCGCCTCGTTGCGCGACCCCTCGTCGCGCGCAAGCGACCGTTCCGCGGCCACGGAATGGGTTACCAGGCGGAGTTCCACCCTCCTTGGTGATGCGCACCACCTTGCCGAGCAGCACGTTGAGATCGCGCGCAGCTGCATTCAGTGCAGATGAATCGCTTCTCTTCGCGTAGTCCCGGCCGCCGTCACCGATACCGACGTAGAGGTATCCGTCCTTCGCGAACTCGACGTCGCCCGCGCTGTGCGTGGCGCCGTACGAGGGGACGTTGTCGATCAGGGGAGTCTCACTCGCCGGATCGATCGTGTAATCCGGGCGCATCGTGAAGCGCGATAGGCGATTGACCGGACCCCGAGAGCTTTCGATTGGGCAGGTCCCGAATTTCTTGAACGTGTAGTAGACGTAGAGGTAGCGGTTCCGCTCGAATAGGGGGTCCACGGCGATCCCCGTCATGCCGCGCTCACGCTCGGTGCATACGCGAGTGCGAAAATCGAGGGCCGGCTTCCGCAGGAGATGCCGACGCCGGTCGACGACGCGCACCGTTCCGGGCTGAGTGGTAACTAGCAGCTGACCGTCCGGGGTAAACGCCATGGCGGTCGGCAGCGGGACACGCACGACCAGCTGATCGAGAAATCCGGGAGGCAGCCTCGCAAGGCCCTGGCCCAGATGCGATTGGGCGCCGACGACGGCCGTGGCCGCGACCGCGACGAGCGCCGTGATAATCAACATGACCAGCGGATATCGAATTCCCACGCTATCCCCTCGGCGGGCGCCGGCCGCGCCTCGAGAGTCCTGGCATGCCTAGCCAGCCATCGGCGGAGCATAGCCTCCAACTTCGCAAGTCAGTCCGTGGGTCGGACTACCTCGGTCGCGGCGCGACAAACCGCCTTCCACGCAGCCGGAGTCGCACTTCTCGGAGGGTGGGGTGCCGGGGTGACCTCGCGGAGACTCTAAGCAGGGCTACTCGTGCGAACGGGACGATGGCGCGCCATACTGCGCGCAGCGACTGAAAGGAGAACCGATGCCGCGACCGCTCCTTCCCCCGCCTCGACCACCGCTACCTCCCTTCTTGCGACCGCTTCAGATCATGACCGGCGTCCTGCTCGGTTGGATGCTCCGCGGCCGTCGTGACCGAAAAGTCACACCACCTGCGTAGGGCCGGGCCGACAGTCTGAGTCCGCTGCCGGAGTCCCGTTCTTCAGGGGTTGGGGTGGTCGGGTCCGAGGTCCGGCTTGATAGCCGTTCTGGCTACGCTTCCGCTGCGGGTGTCGAGCCGCAAGGCGCGGATGCTGCGTCTGCCGGTTGAGTTGTTCGCCGTCAGTCGGTGGGCCATCGGGGAGAGTCGGCACTCGCGCCCTTCGGCTCCTGGGGGCCGGTGACCTCCTACTGAGGAAGTCGGGCATCGCTCCGCAACATCGCTCGACGAGCGGGTCTGCACCGAGCCTGTCAGCGGGTTGTCAGCGTCGGGAGCCGTTTCTGGCGGTGCAGCAGAGCGCCAGCCGTGTGACCGGCGCTCCGCGCATAGACGCGAGCGAAGAGGTGCTCTCGCTACGAGCCGTCGAAGCTGCTCACCGCTAGACCCAGGAGAAGGACGACGGGGGACATCGAGGCTCGGTTCTGAAGGCCTAACGCTTGACGATGTTTTGAACCTCGTGGATCTCAGGCTCTCCGGGCTGGATCCCGACCTCGGAGAGGATCGGCATCAGCCGTTCGCCGAACGCCTCGAACTTCTCCCGAGAGTCCCAGATCTCACTCACACGCAAGTCACCGTCCTGACCGAAGCAGACGTGGTAGTCCATGCCGTCTGGAGGCCAGACTCCGGCCTCCTCAAGGCGACTCCTTGCTCCCTCGTACTGCTCGGTTGTCATGCCGGTCGGATGGAAGCGGGCAACAAGGCTCATCGCGATCCTCCTGTTCGGGGTCGAGGCACCTTAACTCGGATCGGGTGGGCCGAGCCCCTGTCGCTCCCGCCTGGCTCGTGCTGACAAGAACGGCCGTTTTGCTGACAAGGCACCAAAAAAAGGAGGCCCAAAAAGGGGCCCATTCCTCATGGTTGAGCGATGGAGCGTGCCGGGATCGAACCGGCGACCTCCGGCTTGCAAAGCCGGCGCTCTCCCAGCTGAGCTAACGCCCCTGGTCGTCTGCAGTGTAGACAGGTTGGGTGCCGGCTACTTGCGGGCGCGGGCGGCTCGAGGCCTAAAAGGCGCCCCAGCGTTGCTTGCCGGGCAGGTAGTAGCTCGGGCAGATGAACCGAAAAGCCCTGGCGAACTTCTGCGCTCGGGCGAGCTCGGCCGCGGATCGCGCTCGTTCCGCCGCGAGCGGGCCGTCGAAGAGCTCCGAGAAGTAGGCCTCGGCCGCCTTGTGACGCTCTTCATCGCTCGGGAACTCGCTCCGGATGCCCTGCAACTCGCCGGCATCGAGCCAGACGCCGCCGCACTCGGGGCACTCGTCGATGGTCACGCGCCGCTTGATGCTCGTGTAGTGCCGCATCATGACCACGCCGTCGGTGCACTTCGGGCACGTGCGCCGCGCGTTGAGATCGACGCTGGCTGCGGGGTCTCGCTCGATGTCGAGGAGCGCCTCGCCTGCCGACTCGCTCGACTCGTCCACCTTCTTCAGCTCGAACTGATCGAACCAGATTCCGCCGCAACCGCCCTCGCACACATCGACGCGCAGGCCGCCGACGGTCTGCCGCCCGAGCGTCCTGTCGCATACGGGACAGTCCACAGGCGATCCCTTCTACCGCGACCGGTGTGTTCCTCCGCCCTGCCCGGTGTCTGGGCGAGCGCCGCTTAGGCAGCCCGCTCGAGCCGCTCTTCGGCCCGCGCGCGCTTGATGATCCGCTCGCGGTCGCCCCAGCGGAGCTGCGCGCGTGCGGCGCGGTGCTCGTCCCACAGCTCCGCGATGCGCTCCTCGAGCGCCTTGTGCTCGGCTGCGAGGACGGCGTCGTGGCCGCCAGACAGCTGATGGAAGAGCTCGGCGCGCTTTGCCGTCAGCTCCTCGATCTCGATCCGGATGTCGTCCGAAGTTCTCATCACGAGTGAAAACGCCTTACCCGATTCTCTTATTCCTCAACGCCAGGGCCCGACAAAGAACAGCACGATCACCGCAGCGCCGACGACGGCGGACGCGATTGCAATTCCCTCGAGCACCCCGGTCATGAGCCGGTTCCTCGGCCATGACCGGGGGGAGGGGTCCCAGGGGAACCGGGAGGTTCCCCAAGCAAAGACGGCCTCGGGAAGAAGGGGGTCCGTGGGGGAAACATGGTTTCCCCCACGGGAGCGAGCCGGAGGCGAGCGACGTTCACGCATACCCCAGCTCGTCGAGGCGGTCCTCGTCGATTCCGAAGTAGTGCGCCAGCTCGTGCAGCACCGTGACCCGGATCTCCCGCTCCAGCGCGGCCGGGTCGTCGCCGAAGTCCTCGACCAGCGGCCGCCGGTAGATCGCGATCCGGGCCGGTAGGTACGGCGGCTCGTCGAAGAGCCCGTAGAGGTCAGGCTCCTCCCGGTTCTGCTCCTCGACGACGACGGCGACATTCTCGAGCCCGCGTGCGAGCTCCGGGGGCAACGAGTCGAGCGCAGCGCGGACGTGTTCCTCGAAGCGCCCCATCAGTAGGTCGGTCGTAACGGCGCGCGCACCCTGAACAGACGCACGGTCACGATGCCGAACGCGAAGCCGCCGACGTGCGCGAAGAACGCGACCCCGCCGCCGGCCTCGGGATGCAGGATCGAGTACCCGCCCTCCCAGAGCTGGAAGAAGATCCAGAAGCCGAGAAAGAACACGGCGGGCACCTGGACGAAGAAGAAGAAGACGATCGTCAGCACGCTCGCGGTCGGCAGCAGCACCGCGTAGGCGCCGAGCACCGCTGAAATCGCGCCGCTCGCGCCGAGGTTCGGGATCATCGTGTCGGCTGCGTTCCCGAACTGGAACGTCACCCACGTCTGCAGCGCCGTAGCCGCGAAGCCGCCGAGGAGGTAGAAGACCGTGAACCGCACTCGGCCCATCGCGTCCTCGACGTTGTTGCCGAAGATCCAGAGAAACAGCATGTTGCCCCCGATGTGCAGCCAGCTGCCGTGCATGAACATCGACGTCAGCGCGGTCAGCGGCCAGCCCTTGTCGATCTGCGCGCAGCTGCCGTTCACCTCACACGGGTGGAAGGCGAGATCGTGCACCGATCGGTCGAGGTTCGGGAGCTGGTAGAAGAGCCAGACCGCCACGTTGATCGCGATCAACGTCACGGTCACGACCGGGAAGGTGCGGGTGGGGACGTTGTCGCGGAGCGGAAGCATCGGGCGCTATGCCACGACCAGCGCCAGCAGTGCCTTCTCCGAGTGCAGCCGGTTCTCGGCCTCATCCCAGGCGGCGCACTGCGGCCCATACAGAACGTCCGCCGTGATCTCGTCGCCGATGTGCGCCGGGAGACAGTGCAAAACGATCGCGTCGGGGTCGGCCAGCGCGAGCATCTGCGCGTCGATGCGGTGGCCGGCGAGATCGTGACGCCGCCGGTCCCGCTCCGCTTCCTGGCCCATGCTCGTCCAGACGTCGGTGTACAGGACGTTGGCGCCCGCAGCCGCCTCGCGCGGGTCCACGACCAGCAGCGGCTCGCCGCCCGCCGCACGCGCCGCCTCGATTGCGGCCGCCGACGGCTCGTAGTCGGGCGGCGTGGCCGCGATGAAGTCCATGCCGAGCTTCGCGCAGATCACCATCAGGGAGGCGCAGACGTTGTTGCCGTCGCCGAGCCATGCGACACTCACGCCGTCGAAGCCGCCGAGGCGCTCGCGGATCGTCATCGCGTCGGCGAGCGCCTGGCACGGGTGTGTGTCATCGGTCAAGCCGTTGATGACCGGTACGAAGGCATGCTCGGCGAGCTCCTCGGCGAGTGCCTGCGAGAACGTCCGGATCATGATCGCATCGAGGTAGCGGGAAAGGACGTAGGCGATGTCTCGCGTGGTCTCGCGCTCGCCCAGACCGATCTCTTGCCCGGTCAGATGCACGGAGTGGCCCCCGAGCTGCTTGACGGCGAGCTCGAACGAAACCCGCGTGCGAAGGGAGGGCTTTTCGAAGATCAAACCGACGCTGCGCCCGGGGAGAAGGGGCTCGTCCACGTATCGCTTGCGCTCATCCTTCAGCCGGTCGGCGAGGTCGAGCAGCTCGGTCAGGTCTTCACCGCTCCAGTCCGCCACGCGGAGGAAATCGCGACCCTGGAGACCGTTCATCGGCCGATGCTAGTGGAACCAGTGGCTTGACAGAGAAGGTCTCGCAGGACCGGTTCTACCGCTTCGAGCCCCGCCGGATCCAGATCGGCAGGGGCGCGAAGCGTACGTTCTACGGCGCGTCGACGTCGAGCCCCGACTCCGCGAGCAGCTCGCGCAGCCGCTTCAGGCCGGTGAACATCCGGCTCTTGATCGTGCCGAGCGGTTGGCCGAGCCGTTCGGCCAGCTCGGACTGCGTGAAGCCGCCGTAATAGGCGAGCTCGAGCGCCTCCCGCTGGTCGGCGGGGAGCTTGCGCAGCGCCTCCTGGACGACCTGCCGCTGCGCCCGCAGCCACGCCTCCTCGTCCGTAGCTTCCCCCGTGGGCTGGGCAAGCTCGTCGAGCGGCTCGCCGCGGCGGCGCTCCTCGCGGCGGACGATGTCGACGGCGCGCCGGTGGACGAGCGTCAGGATCCACGTGCTCGGCTTCCCCTGCTCGGCGAGGAAGCTGCCGGCCGAGCGCCACACGGCGAGGAACGCCTCCTGCACGGCGTCCTCGGCCAGGGCCCGATCGCGCAGGACCCGCAGGGCGAGCCCGTAGGCGATACGTCCGTAGCGGTCGTACAGCTCGCCCAGCGCTGCGTCGTCGGAGCGCGAGGCAAGCGCGAGCAGCGCCTCGTCGGACAGATGCGCGAGCTTGCTGCCGGCCCGCGTCCCGGTCGCCTCGCGGAAGTCGCTCACGACGCCCATGAGCCTACGCGGTCTCCGCCCGGAAGAGGAATGGTCCCGTCGGCACTTCGGAGCCGCCGGCCTGCTCGACCGTAACCGCGACCCGGCCTTTCGGGGGCACGGTGCGAGAGAGCTCGACCATCGAGCCGCGGAGAATCCCGGCCTTCATGGCGCGACCCCGTGCGACGATCCAGACCTCGTACGCCTTTCCGGCGGGAGTGGGCGGGAGCCCGCGAACGACCAGCACCGCCTCGCCGCTCGGGGTGACGAGCAGCGCGCCGTGGGCGCCGTGTAGAGGGAAGGCCGTCGTCGCCTTGCCGAGCAGGGACATGCCGCCGTCGCTTCGGGCGCGGAGGCCGAGGGCGGCAACCACGATGCAGGCTGCGACCGCGGCCGCCGACAGGAACGGCAGCGCCCGCCGCCTGAAGGGGATCACGACCGCTTCGACCTTCAGCACGCGCCGGCGCAACTCCGGGCGTGGGGGCGGGAGCTCGCCCGCAAACGCGAGCGCAACGGCCGCCAGCCGCAGGGGCTCGAGCTCGTCCTGGCAGCCCGGGCAGAGGGTGAGGTGCCGCTCGAATGCGCGCGTCTCCTCACGGCCGAGGGCGTCGAGGGCGAAGCCGGCGGCCTGGTCGTGGATCATCTAGAAGACGTACGGCGCGACCTGAAAGGCGCCGAGGGCATACCAGACGCCGAAGAGGAGGCTGGCGGCGCCGAGCGTCGGTGCAATCCGGTTGAAGGACCTGCGGACGGGCGCGCTGGAGAGCGTCAGCCCGAAGCCGGTTGAGAGCAATGCCATCGAAACGGCGGTGAAGAGCGCGAACAGCGCGAGCGCGACGACCGCGACGCCGCGGTTGTGGATCGCGGCGAGCAGAAGGATGCCGACGCCGGCGCTTCCGCCCAGCCCGTGCAGGAGCCCGATCCCGAAGGCCTGAAGAGGCGAGCGGGCCCGCACCGTGTGGCGGTGCCCATGGCCGGGGCCCTCGGTGTGGTCGTGGGCGTGCAGGTGCCGGCGGCCGGCTCCGTGCTCGTGGGTGTGGACGTGGACGTCGAAGAGGCCGCGACGCCAGCGCACGAGCAGCCAGACGGCGAGCGCGACGATCACGACTCCGATCGTGGCCTCGGCTCCCTGCTGCACCGGCTCGGGGAGGTAGGCCTTGAAGAGCACGATCGGCAGCCCGAACGCGAACAGCGTCGCGGCGTGCCCGAGGCCCCAGGCGAAGCCGAGCCGCGCCGCCGCCCGCTTCGTGCGCTCCTTGCCCGAGGCGATCAGGGTCGTCACGGCGGCGAGATGGTCCGGATCGGTTGCGTGGCGGAGACCGAGGACGACGGCGAGGCCGATCACGATCAGGAGGGTCGCTCCGTCCGAGAAGTGCGCGATCCAGTCGTCGAGCCCGAACATCGCCTAGGTCACCTTCGGGAGCGCGCGCACGGTCATCGCCAGGCCGAGGCCGAGCACGACGAGCGCGCTGATCGCGGGGAGGAGCTTGATCAGGCCGCCGTTGAAGTCGACGCGGTCGAAGACCCGCTTGGCGGAGACGGCGACGATGCCGATTGCGGTCATCGCGGCCGCGAGGCCGACGCTGAAGGCGAGGATCAGGATGAGGCCGTAACCGACGCGGTGCAACGAGATCGCTGCGAGCAGGACGACGAGCGCGGTCGGGCAGGGGATGATCCCGCCGGAGATCCCGATCCCGAGCAGCCGGCGCGCGCTGAGCGCCTGGTCGTGCTCGTGCTCGTGGTGATGGCGATCGTGGCCGTGGCCATGAGAGTGGCCGTGGGAGTGGGAAGCGTCCCGCTTCCGCCATTCCCGGACCCGCCAGCGGAGCACGCTGAGCCCGACGGCGACGATCAGGAGCGCCGAGACGAGGTTCAGCCATGGGTAGAGCTGGTCGGGGACGACGAAGGCGGAGAGGCTGAGGGTGATCAGGCCGAGCGCGAAGACGCCGATCGTGTGCGTCACGGTCACGGTCAGGCCGAGGAAGAGCGCGTGGCGCGTCGTCCCGCGCGAGCCGACGAGGTACGCGGCGACGATCGACTTGCCGTGCCCGGGAGAGAAGGCGTGCGCGGCGCCCCAGAACATCGCGATCAGGAGCGAGAGCAGGACGAAGCCGACGCTGAGGTCGTCGCGCGCGATCAGGCTCGCGAAGCCGCCGTCGGCGACGCGGTCCGGCCCGCGCAGGGCCGTGGCGCGCGTCAGCTGCGGCGGCTGATTGGTCGTCGGCGCGAGCGTCGCCGTGATGCGGCGCACCGCCGGCGGGCTGTGGAGGAGATCCTTGGGGTAGGCGCGCAGCTCGTCGCTGCGGCTGGGCGCGTTCGCGCCGACGACGATCTCGCGCCAGCCGATCCGCGCGGCGTAGTTTCCGTCGCGGAAGTCGATGCGGCTCGACCCGTTGATGCGAGGGCCGCCGAGGATCACCTCGAGCCTCGTCGTGCGCAGCCCGCCGGCTCCGGGCGGAAACGCGATCGCGTGCGTGAGCGGGACGAGGCGCGCCGGGCGGCCGTTCACCGTCATGTGCGTGCCGGCGGCGATCCGCGCCGCGTACGCGCGGCCGTCGATCCCGCCGCCCTGCTTCGCCTGGAAGGTCGCGATCTCCGCGAGGTCGAGCACGTAGCGCACGTAGACCCGGTCGCCCGAGACCTGGACGCGGCTGAAGGTGTTGACCGTGAAGTTGCCCAGCGGGTGCGCCTGCGCATTCGCGGCAAGCGCGAATGCGCTAGCTGTCGCGGCGATGAGAACGAGAGCGAGCTTCTTCATGCCGCGTATCGCTTCGCTACGGGAGACCAGAGCAGCGAGAAATGGGGGTTCAGCGCGAGCGCTCTCCCTAGCCATACGCGGCTTGCCCGCGTATGGCGAAGACATCTCTCGATCATCCCGCGGTGGAAGAACTTCAGCGCGTCCTGCGTGCCCAGCCGGAGCGCGCGGTGCGAGTACGGGAGCGCCTCCGCGCAGTGCCCGTTCCGGGCGAGCGCCCAGGCGAGCACGTCGTCGCCGTCGATCGAGGGTCGCTCGGCGCGGCCGAGCCGGGCCCGCGCGAGCGCGTGCTCGAGGGCGATCCCGTGGTCGACCTGGAAGAGCGCGATCTCGAGATCGGTGCGGACGCCGTTGGCGGCGAGCAGCCGCTCGATCGCGCCGATCAGCGCGTACTGCTGCCTGGCGAGCGCAGGCCGGCCCGATACGCGGTAGAGGTCGCCGAGCGCGGCGACGTACTGCGGCAGCGGCATCGCGTCCACGGCTCGCCGCTCGACGGCGATCGCCTGCCGCAGGTCGCCCTTCGCGGCCAGCACCTGCGCGAGCGCGTCGAGCCCGTAGGCGTAGCCGGGGAAGACCTGGAGGGCGAGCCGGTACTCGCGCTCGGCGGGGGCGAGCCGGCCGTGGTTCCAGTAGAGCTTGCCGAGCTGGACGTGCGTCCACGCGGCCGGCTCGGCGGCGCCGGTGGCGGCGTCGACGGCGAGCTTCATCGCGCGGATCGCGGCGGCGGTGTGGCCGATCAGCTCGCGCCCGTACGAGACCCGGGCGTACGAGGCCAGGCTCGGCCGCAGCTTGCTCATCCGGTCGAATGTCCGGAACGCCTCGGTGTAGCGGCCGAGCTCGACGTAGGCGTCGCCGATCACGCCGTAGGCGCGGGCGGAGTGCGGGTTCAGCTTCCGGGCCTGCTCACCGAGCGTGAGGGCCTCGCGGAAGCGGTGACGGGAGAGCGCCAGCGAGCCGAGGCCGCTGACGGCGAGATAGTCCTTGGAGTCGAGGGCAAGTGCGCGACGCAGCGCACCTTCCGACCTGGGGTAGTACGAGGGGTCCCCGGTCTCGCGCGCCCGCTGCTGGTAGGCGAGCCCGAGCAGGACGTACGAGTGCTCGTCCTTCGGGTTCGCCTGCAGGCGCGACTGGAGGTCGGCGACAAGCGAGGCCGTGCTCGCGTTCAGCGAGAAGCCGGCCTTGAAGTCCTCTGCGGCCTGGGCGCCGGCGAGGGCCGCAGACGCGGCGGAAGACGACTCTCGAAAGACCCCGCCGAACAGCGCGCCGGCGGCGGCGGCGATCACGACGACGAGGATGACGATGCGGTTGCGCATGACCAGGACAGCTAGGGGGCCCGCGTGAGCGGGCCCCCGTGACTGCTCTACTTCGTCGCCTTCGCGTTCTCGTAGCCCTGGTGCGGGGCTGCGACGTAGGGGAAGTGGCCGAGGTTCGCCACGTCGTTCCGGTCGACGCCGTCGCCGAGCGGAATCTTCGTGCCCTTGAGGAAGCCGGCGACCGCCTGCTCCTCGATGTCGACGACGTCGTCGGCAAGCCGGCGACCGTTGGGGAAGCCGCCGTTGTCGCCGCTGAGCACGCCCATGCGACTCACCTTGCCTGCCGGGGTGACCGGCACGGCCAGGTTGATGCGGAGCTCGTCCGCAGGCGTGTTCCCGGTGAACGTCACCTTCGGGATGCCCGTCAGCAGGACGGCGACCAGGTCGTCACGGCCCTTCTCCGGAACGCCGAGCTTGTACAGCTTGTTCAGCACGGCGGCCAGGATCGGGGTTTCGTAGTACTTCTGGAACTGGGCGTCCTGAGCCGGGGTAGTGCGGTTCCAGAGGTCCTTGAGTCCCGTCGGGATCACGACCTCGTTGATCAGCGGCTCGCCGAGGCGGGAGACCTGCGTCCAGCCGGGGCGAACCTTGCCGTTCACGGTCACGTTCTGGCGCTCCGTGGAGGACCAGACGCCGATCGTGTGGCTCGGGGTGTCGACCTGCGAGATCGGGATCTGCAGGGCGATCGTGTGGACGTTGTAGCCGGACAGGAAGTCCTTGCCACCGCCCTTGTTGCCCGTCGTGCCCGCCTTGCGGAGCGCGACGAGGTCGAAGATCGCGCCGACGTCCGCGAAGAACGGGTCGTCACGCTGGCCGGCGAAGATCTTGACGCCGCGTTTCGAGACGATCGTCTTCTCGGCGGCGGCCTCGTAGTCCTTGACCCCGACAAACCCGTTGAAGCGCGGGCCGATGTTGTTGATCGGGGTCTTGCCGTTCGCGAAGCCTCTGCCGTTCCGCCAGGCCTGCCAGGTCTGCTGCGTGTTGCCGAGGAAGAACGGGCCGTTCGGCGTCTTGAACCGGAAGCTATAGGTCACATCCGGCTTGCCGTCGCCGTTGCGGTCGATGTGGATGTTGTACTTGGCGCTCTGGGAGAACGTGTAGTAGTTCGGCCCAGCAGCGGGGTCCTCACCCGGGATCCAGTTCGAGACGATGGTGAGGGTGCTCGGGTTGTCCGGGCTGCGGAACGCGTAGAGATCGGTGTTGTCCGCAGACGGATCCTCCGAGATCAGCGGTGCCTCCCGGTGGCTCGACGCAGTGCTCGAGCCTGGGGCGAGGCGGGCGACGAAGAGAGCGATGAGCGCTGCTCCGACGACCGCCAGCAGAATGAATGCACGGTGCTTGCGCATTCGGTGCGGCTCCTTTCTGACGGCCGGTCGGTTGGGGGTTAGGAAGTCGTGGCCGTCGTACGGAGGCTCATTCGCCCGAGTCGCTGGACCGGTTCGAGTGGATGACTCTTCGACGCGTTCGCGACTACCGTTCGTCTCGTGTGGAAGGCTCTCTCGCTGCTCACCGTCGTGGCCGCGCTCCTCGTGTTCTCGAATCCGGCCATGGGGCACGATCGGCTCGGCCGCGCGCAGCCGCGCGTCGAGACGACGGTCAAAGGGTCCGGCCTCATGCGCGTGATCGCGTTCCGCGTGCGAGACATCGACAGCGGCAACACGATCCCGGACGCAACGCTCGGAGTGACTGCGAGCAGCGGGTCCGGCGACCGCGTTGCGGGTGCGGTCACCAGGCTGCAGCCGGACCTGTTCAGGTGCACGCTCGCCCTCCGAGAGGATGGGCACTGGCGCATCGAGGTTCGGATCGGCGGGAGGGGCGTCGCGCCCACGTCATTCTCGTTCGACCTGGACATCGCCGGTGTATCGCGGGTGGACGACCGGCCGTCCTCGGGAGGTCCAAGCACGACGCTCCTCGTGGCCGCTCCCCTCGCAGCTGCCGCCCTCCTCGTGGTTGCCGCGGTCGTGGTAGTCCGCCGGCGTAGAGCACGCCGTCTCGGCTACTAGTGCGATCGGCGATCCGGACCTTCCTCTCGCTCGCGCTCCTTCTTCGCCGAGCGTCGGATGAAGTAGCCGAACAGGCCGAGGCCGACGAAGACCAGGCTCGTCTCAGCGATCAGGCCCGGGATGCCCCCGTGCGCGAGGATCAGAAACGGAGTCGAAGCCAGACTGAAGTCTGGCACCGACCCTAGCCCTGGCTGAGGACCCATAGGCCTCCGACCGTGAAGAGCACCATCAGCACGAGCATCGGGTACTGCGTCCACAGTGCCATCCGCGGCGACCGGAATAACCCGACTGCGCGGTCGTGCGCGACCGCGAGCCCGGCGATGTGGCCGGTGACGAGCGCGGCCACCTGGACGTACCAGATCGTGTGCGGGGTCAGGAACGTGAAGTTCGGCTGGAAGCCGTGCGTGCCGAACAGGTCCCAGCCGCGGCCCCACGGGTCGGAGAGGAGCCGGTAGCCGACCTCGCCCTGGTAGAGGAGCAGCGAGAAGTAGTGCGCGATCACGTACACGAATACGATCGGGATCAGGCTGTCGATGAAGTCCTGTGAGAGGCGCCCTCGGCCGCCGGCGATCGACTCCGTTCCGCCGACGGCCAGTCGGAACGCCGTGCCGACGAAGGCGACGCAGAGGATCAGCCCGCCGACGCTCATCAATTGCCCGAGCAGGTCGGCGAGCGTCGGGTTGTCCAGGTAGTGGACCTGGACGTCGTAGTAGCGGTTCTGCCAGATGCTCGTCCGGCTGAAGCCGTCGAAGAAGGTCGAGCCGAGCATGACGGCGACGAAGGCGATCGTCCCCGGAGTCGGGTCACTGATCGAGAGGCGCGAGAACGGTGGCCGGGCGACGAGCTGCCCGTCCTCGCGGCGGCCGAACGGACTGATCCGCGCGAGCAGCTGGAAGTAAACGGAGAAGCCGTCGCCGTTCCGGAACCAGGCCTCCGCGCCGAAGGCGGCTGCGCCCAGCCACGTGAGCGCGCTGTAGATCGCTATCGCCAGCGCAAGCGAGTGCGGGTTGGAAGGATTCACGTACGTCAGCTCCAGCGTCGTGAACGAGAGCAGCAGCACGGTGGCCGGCCAGCGGCCGAGCCGCTCCGGGTACTCGAACGGCGCCTCGTCGTGGAGCCGAAGGCGCCGCATGATCCAACCCGCGCCCTCCGCCGCGGCACGCCAGGGGCTCAGCACCGACCAGACGTTTCCGAACAGGGCGACGACCAGCACCATCCCGACCCAGAAGTAGACGTAGACGAACGTCGGGGTGAAGTTGACGCCGCTCGAGTTCTCGCCGATCAGCGCGCCGAGCCAGAGGAAGACGAGCAGCGCGAACGAGCCGGCGCCCGCAACGACCCGCAACGCGGTGGACATGAGCATCCGCTGGAGCACGTGAGGCAACGGCCGGCCGGCGGCCCGCTCGGCCAGCACGGGCTTCTTCCAGAGCGCCGCCAGGGCGACGAACGAGACGACGAGCACGCCCGCCGCGCCGTAGAAGAACACGTAGCGCGGGACCGGGAGGTCGCGAATCCCCCCGATCCCGTGCGCGAGCAGCCAGGTCACGGCTTTACTTGACCGTGAGCAAGCCGATGCGGAGCCCGCGTGTCTCCGTCAGGTGCAGCTCGATCTCGAAGACACCGGCCAGCTTGGCGATGAAGGCGATCCGGACGAATGCGGTGCGGCTCCGGATCGTCCGCTCGAGGTTGTAGCCGTGCAGGTGGACGGCCTTGCCGATCGCGCTCTTGACGAGGAGCTCGACGTGCCTGTTCCTCCGGACCGTGTACTTCTTCGGCCCGCCCGCGACCCCATGCGTGCCGACGAGGATCCTGATGGTCACCGGCGTGACGACGTCGGTCGAGGCTGCGGCCGGTGCCGCCAGCACGAGCGCGCCGGCGGTGAGCATGAATGCAGCGATGGAACGCATCGAAACACCTCCGTTCGGGTTGATTGCCGAGTCTCTGGTCGAGCTCAGCGAGGCGGAGGTGCGCGGCCCAGCCGGTCGAACGCGAGCCGCGTGCGGGCCAAGGCCGGAAGCCCGGCCGGAAGCGAGATGACCGCGGGACGCAGTGCGAACGAGGGTGTAGGCGCGAGCGTGCGGGCAACAGCGTCGGCTCCGCGGAGGAGGGCGCGCGCGGTCAGATAGGCGGCAAAGGCCAGCGGCACCTGAGCGGCGAGCCCGGCGAACACGGGCGGCTCGAAGACGGCGTGGGCGGGAAGGCCGGCGAGCACACGCTCGAGCAACTCCTGAACGAGGAAGGCGACCGGCGGTAGCAGCGCGAACGGCCAGGCAGCCGGTCGTCCCTGGAGCCGGCCGCTGACGCGGAGCGTCAGCGCCAGCCCGACGAGCGCCGCGCAGACGGCGAGGAACTGCGGCGCGTACCCGAGGTAGCCGTGGATGTGCGCGTCCCGGCTGCTCATGCCGACCAGGGCATAGCCCGCTGCGTGACCGGCCAGGCTCCCGACCGCCGCCAGCGGAAGCGAAAGGGCGAGGAGCGCGCGCTTCCTCACAAATGGAAGAGTACGTGAGCGGCGGTAGAGTTGGGACGTGCCCCGCTTCCACGACGCCGTCAACGAGCAGATCGGCTACGAGTTCGGCGCCTCGCAGCAGTACATCGCGATCGCCGTCTACTACGACTCGGAGACGCTGCCGCAGCTCGCCGCACACTTCTACCGTCAAGCGGTCGAGGAGCGTAACCACGCGATGATGCTCGTCCAGTTCCTGCTCGACGCCGACCAGCCGGTGAAGATCCCCGGCGTCGAGGCGCCGCAGACGGAGTTCCAGGACGCCGTCGCCCCGGTCTCGCTCGCGCTGGAGCAGGAGAAGCGCGTCACGTCACAGATCAGCGCCCTCGCCGCGCTCGCTCGTGAGGAAGACGAGCTCGTCGGCGAGGAGTTCCTGAACTGGTTCCTGAAGGAGCAACGCGAGGAGGTCGCGTCGATGAGCGACCTGCTGAAGCTGGTCGAGCGCGCGGCCGAGTCGAACCTCCTGCTCGCCGAGGAGTCGCTCGCGCGGACCGCGGTCGGCGATGCGGGCGTCGTCGACGCGTCGGCACCACTGGCTGCCGGCGGCGCGCTCTAGTCTAGTCCTCGAGCAGCTCGGCGTTCGCCGACGCGGCGGCCAGCCGCCGGTCGGCCGTGACGAGCACCGAGCCGGTCGCCTCTGCCAGTGCGAGGTACATCGCGTCGTATCCGCTCACGCCGCGGTCGACCGCGATTGCGAGCGCGTCGGGGGCCAGCTCCTCGCACGGCGTCGATTCAAGTGGGAGGGTTGCCACATAGTCGAGTGCCATCCCTGCTGCATCTGCGCTCAGACGCCCGGCGCGGACATGTTGGACAAGCGCATTGACGACTTCGGCGTACAACAGGTCGGGGACCGCCGTGGAAGATCGGCCGTGGGCTAGCTCACGCGTCCGCTCGTCCGCGGTCTCGCCTCCGAGGAACCCGCGGACGACCACGCTCGCGTCAATAACTGCGGCCATGGTCCGTATCCCGATCCTCGCGGATCAGGTCTTCCGGTTTCGGAGCACCGGGCGGAAGAGGACCAATCATCCGTCGCAGCTCGCGAAGCCTTCGGTCGAGCTCTTCGGGCGTCGGCCGCACGAGCTCCTTCTCGACGATGCTCAGCAGCTCCTTGTTGACGGATCGGCCGGCTTTCTTCGCGCGTGCCTGCAGCTTGTCGTAGAGCGGCTCGGGGATGTCGCGCAGGTGGAAGTTCGCCACCTCGCCAATGATATCAAAATGGTCCTATTCGGACTAGGCCGCGGCCAGCGAGTCGCGTGTGTATTCGGCGACTGCTTCGAGCTCGATCTCCGCGGAGGTCAGCTCCTTGAGGATCTCGTCGGCGGTCGGCCGCTGACCCTCCGACCAGAGCTCGCGGACGAGTGAGCCGGCGTCACGGCGGGTGAACCAGGTGCTGCCGAACTTCTCGCGGAAGAACCGCTTCAGCTGCGCCTCGAACGCCCAGGCGCGCACGTATTCGGTGCAGTAGAAGCCGGCGTCGACGTCTGCGAGGTAGTCGGTCGGGCTCGGCTCGATCTTCAGTGCGTCGGCGAGGATCTCGACGTACCGTGGCCGGAGCGGAACAGGGTCCGGGGCCTGGTGGAGCTCGAGCTCGTAGAGGACCTTCGCGCAGTAGCGGCGGACGAGGTAGAGCAGGCCGGTCGCGCTCTCGGCGACGAACTCGGCCGGACGCGGGACGTCCAGCCGCCGGTTCAGCCACGCCGCGTCCTGGACGAGGTGCTCCATCAGCATCGCCCAGCCCTCGGTGACCGCGTAGTCGCCAAGCCGCCGCTCCTCGACGGAGAGGTCGGCGCGGGTGTGCGCGAAGTGCTCGGTGTGGCCGGCCTCGTGGAAGAGCGCGCGCCAGTCGTCGACACCGCCGATCGGCTGGATCACGAGCACCACGCGCTGCGGCACCTCGATCGGCGCGCAGAACGCCCGCGGCGTCTTCTGGTCGCGCTGCTCGACGTCGAGCTCGACGTTCTTCTGCGCGCGCAAGTCCACGCCGAGGTCGGCGAGCGTCGCCTCGAGGGCCGGGAGCATCCGGTCCCCGGGGAACGAGGGGTCCCATTCCGGGGCGCGGAACATCCGTCCCACGTCGTAGCGCCGGGCTTCCGCGAGGCCGACACCCACCCGCGCGCGGAAGAGCTTGTCACCGGCGTTCTCCCAGAGCCGCTCGGTCGAGTCGAGGAACGCGCGGCACTGCTCGGCGAGCTCCTCCAGCCGGAAGCCAAAACGTCGGTGCAGCTCGGCGTAGTCCGGCGCGCCGAGCCGGCCGACGCCCTCGCGCTCGACCTGTGCCGCCTCCAGCTGGACGGGCAGCAAGTGCTCCTCGGTCAGCGCGTTCCGGGCGTCCTCGATCCGCCCGCGCTTCTTGCGATCGGGCTCGTTCGCCATCGTCGGCCTGAGCATGCGGTAGGGGATCTCGTCGCCGTCCACGGTTGCGGTCAGCTCGGCCTCGAGCCGGGCCGTACGCTCCGCGTGCTCGCGGGTCAGGTTGCCGAGGTAGCCCTGGCAGGCGAAGCGCCAGAGCTCGCGGGTCCGCCGGTCGCCGTCGACCGCGGTGCCCACACGGTTCGCCTGCTCGAGGCTCGTCAGCTCAGCGAAGCGTTCGTAGATCGGCGCCAGGTCGAGCGAGGGCTTGTGTCCGGCGTAGTGGAGGTAGTACTCCTCGTCGATCGCCGCGATGAACCGGTCCGCCTGGTCGCGGTAGTCGTCCAGCTCTCTGGGGGTCGGTGCGGCTGCCATGGAGGGTCGCCTAGGATACCCATGTGCGCCAGATCTCCATTACGACGGAGCGGAGGACGCAGCTCGTCGATATCACGGAGCAGGTGCAGGCGGCCCTCGACGGCGCGAATGGCGCGGCGGCCGCACTGGTCTACGTCCCGCATACGACCGCGGGCGTGACGATCAACGAGGGAGCGGACCCGGCCGTCGCCCGCGACCTGGAGGCGGCGCTGCAGAAGATCGTCGACGACGGCTGGCCGTGGCAGCATGTCGAGGACCCGGACGGCCCGAACGCGCCTTCGCACGTGCGCGGCTCGCTGATCGGGCCGCAGGTGCTCGTGCCCGTCGACGGCGGCAAGCTCTCGCTGGGCCGCTGGCAGGGCATCTTCTTCTGCGAGTTCGACGGCCCGCGCGAGCGGAGTGTCTTCATCACCACGCTCGGCTAGCCCGGCATGGCTGCCCCCGTCTCCAAGGGAGACGAGCTCGACCTCCACGTCGACTCGCTCGCCTACGGTGGCAACGGCGTCGCGCGGCTGAACGGCTTCGTGGTCTTCGTCCGCCGCGGGCTGCCGGGCGACACCGTGCGTGCCCGGGTGACGAAGGTCAAGCGGGGCTACGCCGAGGCGCTCGCGACTGACGTGATTACGCCCAGTCCGCAGCGGGTGGACGCCCCGTGCGCCCACTACCCCGCCTGCGGCGGCTGCCGCTTCCAGGATCTCGCCTACGAGGCGCAGATCGCGGCGAAAGAGAGCCAGGTGCGCGATGCGCTCATCCGGCTCGGCGGCATCGCCGAGCCGCCGCTCGAGCCGATTGTCCCCGCCGAGTCGGTCTTCCATTACCGCAACAAGCTCGAGTACTCGTTCACCGACACGCCGAAGGGGGCCGCGCTCGGCTTCCACCGGGCCGGCCGCTGGGACGAGGTGCTCGAGGTCGAGCACTGCTGGCTGACCACCGACCTCGGCAATGGGATCCGCGAGACCGTCCGCGAGTGGGCTCAGGAGGAAGGTCTGCCCGCGTTCGACCAGGGCGCGCAGACCGGTTACCTCCGTCACCTCGTCGTCCGCGAGGGACGCAATACCGGCCAGGCGCTCGTCCAGCTCGTCACCGCCCCGGGCGACCTCCAGGGCGCCGACCGCTTCGTCGCCGCCCTGCGGGCGTTTCCCGAAGTGCGCTCGATCCACTGGGCGGTCAACGACTCGCCGGCCGAGGTGACGAACCTGCCGACCAACCTGCTCTGGGGCGAGGAGGCGATCGAGGAGGAGCTGCTCGGGCTCCGCTTCCGCGTGCGCCCGAACGCGTTCCTGCAGACGAACACGGCGATGGCCGAGCGGCTCTACGGGCTCGCGATCGAGTACGCGGGCCTGACCGGCACCGAGACGGTTTACGACCTCTACTGTGGGATCGGCACGATCGGGCTCGCGGCCGCGCGGCACGCGCTGACGGTCTGGGGCGTCGAGGTCTCCGAGGAGTCGGTCGCATGCGCGATCGAGAACGCGGGCCTGAACCAGGTCTCCAACGCGGCCTTCTTCGCCGGCGAGGTCGGCAACTCGCTCGAGGATCTCGCCGAGCGCGCCGGGAAGCCGGACGTGGCCATCGTCGACCCGCCTCGAGCCGGCCTCACGCCAAAGGTGCTCCGCCGGCTCGCCCGGCTGGAGGCGCCGAAGATCGTCTACGTCTCCTGCAACCCGACCACGCTGGCCGGGAACGTGAAGGAGCTCGAGGCCGAGTGGGGCTACCGGCTCGAACGCATCCGCCCGGTGGACATGTTCCCGCACACGCCCCACATCGAGTCGGTCGCTCTGCTGGTCCGATGAGGCTAGGCCTCATGATCGAGGGCCAGGAGGGCGTCTCCTGGGAGCAGTGGGTCGCGCTCGCCCGGGCGTGCGAGGAGAGCGGGCTCGAAGGGCTGTTCCGCTCCGACCACTACCAGTCGGTCTTCGACTTCTCGGGGCGCGGGTCGCTCGACGCCTGGGCGACGCTCGCCGGGCTGGCCGCGGTCACGGAGCGCATCCGCCTCGGGACGATGGTCTCCCCGGCGACCTTCCGCCGCCCGTCCGTGCTCGCGAGGGTGGTTGCGACCGCCGACCACGTCTCGGGTGGGCGCGTCGAGCTTGGTCTCGGCGCCGGCTGGAACGCCCGCGAGCACGAGGCGCACGGCTTCCCGTTCCCCGACCTCGGCGAGCGGATGGAGATTCTCGAGGAGCAGCTCGAGATCGTGCATCGGCAGTGGACAGAGGAGGAGTTCTCGTTCGAGGGCCGCCACTACCGGCTCGAGCGCTGCCGGGCCGAGCCGAAGCCGCTCCAGCAGCCGCATCCGCCGCTGATCATGGGCGGGGCGGCGGGCCCGCGGGTCGCGCGGCTCGCCGCGCAGTGGGCCGACGAGTACAACACCACCTTCGCCGCGCCCGACGAGTGCCGTGAGCGGCGGGCCCGGATCGCCGAAGCCTGCGAGCAGGCCGGGCGCGAGCCGATCACCTTCTCGTTGATGACCGCGTGCGTGGTCGGCCGCGACCCGCGGGAGGTGCTCGACCGGGCGCGTAGGCGGCTCGAGCTGAGCGGCCGGGACGACGATCCGCTCGTGCTCCTCGGCCAGGAGGACAAGCTCGTCGGCACCGTCGAGGAGGTGGTCGCGAGGCTGAAGGAATACGAACGGGCGGGCGTCGAGCGAGTCTTCCTCCAGCATCTCGACCACGCCGATGTCGAGATGGTCAGGCTGATCGGCGACGAGGTCATTCCTTCCCTTGTTTGAGTGATGTGTTCGTCCTGGGCGTGCTCTAGGGTCGGGCTCTCTTCCTCACTGTCAGGCAAAAGCGAAGGAGCACACACATGCGTCGCAAGTCGATCGCCGTCCTCGTCGTGACAATGGTGGCCGGGCTCGCGCTCGTCGCGGCCGGCTGCGGCGGAGATGGGAGCAAGAGCGCCGAGACCACGACGGCGACGACCGAGGCGGCCACGACCGAGGCGGCCACGACCGAGGCAGCGACCGAGGCCGCCACGACCGAGGCGACGACGACGACCGCGAGCAGCCTTTCGGGGCTCGCCTCGGCGAAGAACTGCCGGGATCTCGCGAACCTCAGCCAGAAGTTCTCCACCGCGTTCAGCGGCAGTGCGAATGGCGCCGACATCAAGCGGCAGGCGGCTCTATTCGAGGAGTTCGCCGACAAGGCTCCGTCGGACATCCGCGCCGACTTCAAGGTGATCGCCGACTACTTCTCGAAGATCGCCGACGTGGCAGGCAGCCTCAAAGCAGGTGCTACGCCCGACCCGGCGACGATTGCGAAGCTGCAGAAGCTTTCGACCGAGGTGGATCAGGCGAAGCTCACCCAGGCATCGCAGAACATCAGCACCTGGGTGCAGAAGAACTGCAAGGCCTAGCAGGTTGATTCGGTGCCTGTCTCGGTGCCTGCCACCGGGACAGGCCCCTTTATGCCGCCGCCCTGGGGCGTGGCCGCAGCCGCGCCCAGATCAGGTCTACGTTGGGCAGGAGGAAGCCGAGCGAGAGTGCGGGCAGGGCGGGCAGGCCGGCGAGGTCGCTCCACTCGGCGATCGCGACGGTCGCGCCGAGGAGCGCCACCATCCCGAGCCACGTCCAGCCGGGCCGCAGCCGGTAGTGCAGGGTGGCGGCCAGGAACAGCGCAAAGAAGAGCAGGTCGGGCAGGCCCAGCCGGGCGGTCTGGTGGCCGGGGAGCGGGAAGCCGAACGAGAGATGCGTGAAGACCTGGGGATGCTTCTCGACGATCTCGCCGGTCGGGCCCCGGAAGACCGAGTAGGCGTCGACCCAGGGGATGATCAGGGCCACGATCACGAGCAGCACGAGCTCCTCGAACAGGTTGAGAAACCAGAAGGCGAAGAACGTGACCGCGGCCAGCTTGGAGAAGTTGCCTAGCACCTTCAGGTCGCCGAGCTCCGCGAGCAACGCGAGCACGCCGAGCCCCAGTGCGAGCGGCAGCAGGCCTCGCGCGCGGGCGAGCGGCAGGACGAGCAGGACGAGCAGGAAGACCGTTGGGATCAGTCCGAGGACGAGGAGCGTCACGTCCCACCACGTCGGCAGCGCGGGAATCGAGTCGACCGCGTAGTAGTACGCGATCAGGGCCGCGGCCAGCGCGACGAACGCCTGAAGACGACGAGCTTTGATCGACACGTCGATCAAAGCTCTAGCTAGGCATTTGGCCGGAACGGTCAAATGCCTAGTACGGAGGCAGCTCTGCCCACCAGGAGCCGAGCACCTTGAAGGCGTTCCAGAACGCGGTCTTCGCCGGCTGCTCGTCGAGCGACGTGTCGATGTCAGGGACGACGAGCGCCTCCACGGTCGGGGTGAACCGCTGGAGCTCGCCGAGCTTCGCCTCCACCGGCTGTGCGAGCGGAAACTCGAGGTCGTTGAGGACCGCGAGCGCGTCCTCGCCCAGCGTGACGACGAGCTTGGGCTGGACGATGTGCAGCTCGCGGGTCAGCCAGCCGCGCGCCTCGTCGTCGGCGGCGCCCTCCGCGAACTTGACGCAGTTCGTGCCGTAGACCGCCATCGGATCGACCCGCAGCCGCTGGAGCGACTTGAGGACCGCCTGGCCGGCCCGGCCGTAGAAGGCGACTCCCTCCTGTGCCTCGGATGCCTGCGGCCGGTGCTTGAGCAGGAAGATGTCGGCGAGGGGGTGTCCGGAGCCCAGCACCGGGATGGCGGCGCCTCCGGCGGCGCGCACGATCTCGTCTCCGAGCTCGTTGATCTCGGAAATTGCTTTTTGCAGGTACTTCTCGTGGATCTCGTCGGCGGGCACGGCAGTCACTGGGGACACGCTCACTCTTCTCCTCTAGCGGACCCTTTCCTTGGCCTGCGCTGCCCATTTCAGGGCCTGCTGGGCGAGCAGCGACTTCGGCCGGCGCAGGATCTCCGCGCCCTGCAGGCTGACCAGGAACTCCTCGGGGCCCGTGAAGGCGCGCATCCTGACCGCGCCGGTGCCGACTCCGAGGAGCACGTGCGCGTCGGAGCCGGCGCCCATCGTCAGGTTGTACTTGCGGGCGAAGCGGAGTGCCTCGTCGTTGAACGACTCCCGCAACAGGCGCGCGTTGTAGACCTCGAACACGTCGATGTCGGCGAGATACCGGTGCAGCGTGCGGGGGTCTGGGATCGCGTGCATCCGGTCGAAGGGGTGGGGGAGGTAGACGAGGCCGCCCTGGGCGCGGATCGCGGCGATCGTGTCGGCGAAGGCGAGACCGCGCGGGATCTCCTCGTCGAGGAAGAGGCCGATCACCTCGCCCTGACCGTCGGTCTTGACCTCCTCGCCGGGGATCACCGTCAGCTTGCGGTTGCGGGCCAGCTCGGCAGCCTCGGCCGCGCCGCCGAACCGATTGTGGTCGGTGACCGCGATCGCGCCGAGGCCGATCGACGTGGCGTGGTCCAGTAGGTCGGCGACGGGGATCGAGCAGTCGTGCGACCAGGACGTGTGCATGTGCAGGTCGCAGGTGATCCACGGGCGGCTCGCGAGCGGGTCGCCGTCACGGCGGGCGACGCGGCGGCGGCGAACGAGACCGCGGTAGAGCGAGTCGAGCTCGCCGGCGACGGTGGCAAAGCTCTGGTCCTCGGCGCGCTTCCGCGCGTCGTCGCCGAGCCGCGTGCGGAGCTGCTGGTCTTCGGCGAGCCGCGCGACGGCCGCGGCGGCGAGCTCGGGCTGGGCGTCGAGGCCGGGCGGCGCGGCGGTGGTGGCACCGGCGGCGTCCGCCTCGAGCGCGAGGTGCGAGCTCCCCTCGAGGGCCGGGACGAAGATTGAGGCCTCGCCGAGGACGGCCGCCCGGGTCGCCGCATCACGGCCCAGCCTCGAGCGCACTCGGCCAACGAGGCGGCGCGGTACGTACGGCCGGCCGGAGAGGGGCCGGGTGCGCAGCAGGACGAGCTCCCACCCAGGCAGCTCGTCGAGGATCCGAATCACGACGCGGGCGAGGGGCCGCTCGACGCCGCGCCACTCGAGCACGATCAGCTTCCGCTTGCGGCGGGGCCGGTGCAGGGCGGTGTCCACGCCCGGTGACACAACGCGATAGTCGCCGGGGAAGCGTTCCGCCGCGGCCGCGGCGGTCTCGGGCGAGGCGGCGATCAGCGCATCCACCCGGCCCAGCAACCGCTCGCGCTGGGCCTTGCCGGGCGGGTAGCCGAGCCGCTCGGGCGAGAAGAAGCTCGCGACCGAGATCGTGTGCGCGTAGCGGAGCGCGAGATACGAGAGGCTCGGCAGCCCCGGCTCGAACCCGTGGACGACGTCGTACCGGCCGCGCGAGAGCGCGATCGTCAGGCTTGCGCGCGCGCCGACGGGGACGCCCATGCTGCTCCGCCGTGAGACCGGGACGGCCGGGCCGATCGCGATCACCTCGTTATCCGCCTCGCCGAGCAGCGCGCGGCGCCCGGCGAGCAGGTCGGCCGTCCGGCTCGACGGCGCGAGCACGGTGACGGAGTGTCCGAGCGCGCGGAGCTCTTTCGCCACGCCCCCGACGTGGTCGTTGACCTCGTGCGGGACCGACCATGCGAACGGCGTGACCAGGCAGACCCTCATGCCCGAGAGATTAGTGGCGGTGCGGTGGCGGTCGAGTGGGACAGCAGTGGACAGTCCTATGGACTGTCCACTGCTTCGAGCGACGTTGAGGAGAGCCGAGCCGAAGCCGTGCGAGAATCGATGCAGTGCTTTCACACTCCCGTTACGCGATCGCGGGGCCAGGGGCCTACGTTGAAGTGAGTGTCGTGTGAGCCCTGTTCGCCTACCGAGCTTCGACATCCCGGAGGCAGAGAAGCAGCGCCTCTCGGAGGCGGACGTCCACTCGACGCTGTTCGAGCCCGACATGGCGGCACTGGGTTACCCAGCGCGGACGAGCAGCGAAGCGGACGGCGAGCACTTCCGCGAGCAGCGGACCCTCGCGGTCAGGCGGTTGAAGTCCCAGCGAGTGACGGGCCGTTACGACGGGCTGTACCTGATCGGGAACGCGCCGGTGGTCCTCTGCGAGATCAAGCGGTACGACGAACTCGACTCCCAGGCGGCGCTCGACAAGGCGCGCGGACAGATCGTCGAGTACGCGCTGAGCGAGGACTTCAAGGCGCCTCCTCCGTTCCTCGCCCTCTACTGCGGGAAGCCCTTGCGCAACCGCTTCTTTCGCTTGAAGACCTTGGCTGAGGGTTCGCTCCTCGACGAGTCGGCCTACGACGAACTTCCGGAGCTGTGGGAGTGGGAGCGGATCAAGTCGTTCCACCTCCGCGGCGAGTTCGCCGAGGAGGTGGTCACGGCCGAGCGCCTGCGCGAGATTCTGCTCTACCACCTCGAGCGGATCGAGGACGACATCCGCAAGGACGCTCACCACCTGGTCGAGATCGCGGCCCACGACGAGCTGCCGTCGCCTCTCACGGCCTTCGGGCGCTGGCTCGTCGATCGGCCGGAAGCCCTAGAACGGGCGAGAGAGCTCTACCAGCGCAAGGTCGCCGAGATCGGCAAGACCGGGAATGCCGTCGTCGAGGAGATCGTGACTCAGGCGGCGCTGAGCCATCTGAACAAGGTCTTTTTCCTAAACCTCTGCGAGGACAGGCACCTGCCCGGCTTCTACCGCATTCTTCGCGAGTTCCTGCCGTCGGCGAAGGCCGAGACCTCTTCGACCACGGCGGGCGTCTTCCTCGGCCTTCTCCGACGGAGGCTGCGCGACTCGACCGCGAGCTGGAGCGGCGACGAGGAGCGCGCCTACCGAGCCCTTCGAGGGGAGCTGGCGCCCGCGATCAGCGATCGCGTCATCGAGCAGAACAGCTGGTGGGAGCTGATCCGCGTTGCCTTCGACCTGGCTGAGGAGCGCTTCCCGCTCGTCTATCGGGAGGACGCCTACGACTACCTCAAGCCGGGGAAGGCGACCCTGGCCGAGCTCGTCTACGACCTCTCCACGAAGAGCTTCAGAGGGCTGACGAATCGAAACGTCGGCGACATCTATCAGTCTCTCCTCTCCGCTCGGCAGCAGCAGGCGCACAAGCTCGGCGCCTTCTATACGCCGCACGGCGACGTCGAATACATGGTGTCGCGGCTCGGCCTGAAGCGCGACTCGAGAGTGCTCGACCCATGCATGGGCTCCGGGCACTTCCTGGCTCAGCTGTACGAGCAGCTGCTCGAGCTGTATCGCGCCGAGGGCTTCTCAGACGAAGTTGCCTTCCGGGAGATCATCGGCAAGCAGCTCTACGGTGGGGACATCGACACATTCGCGACCTCGCTCGCCGCTATCCGGCTCTTCTTCCTCGACGAGCGCTCGACGGGAGTGGCGCCGCAGCTCTACGTCCACGACATGCTGCTCCACTCGCCCGAGCGGCCCCAGCTCGAGCTCTTCTCCGAGGCCGAACGAGCCGTCGCGGTCGACCCGGAAGTGGACGACGTGGCGCCGATCGACGAAATCGAGTTCGACGCCGTCGTCGGCAACCCGCCCTACGGCGCCCGGAAGCCCAAATACAAGGAGGCTGTCTACGGACGCCTGTACGGGGCATCCAAGAGCGAGATCAAGGCCGGAAGCATAGGCACAGGCGACTCGGACTCATATGGGATGTTCGTCGCGAACGGCATCGAGCGGCTCAGGGAGGGCGGTCGGCTCTGCCTGATCACGAACGACAGCTTCCGTTCGCTCACGACCTACGCGGCCCTTCGTCGCCACATTCTCGACCGCTGCAAGATCGTCGAGATCCTGCTCACCGACACGAAACACTTTGGCGGTGTCAGCTTCCAGTTCGCCGGCATGGCGATCACGACGCTGGAGAAGTGCTCAAACGCAGAAGCACGGGCGGCGAACGCGATCCGGCTCGTCGACTACATCCGCGATCCGAAGGACTTCCCGAGTCCTCCTCTGGAGAAGGTGCAAGAGCTGCGGCAGGAGGAGTACGAGGCCTTTGATGAGACGCCTTTCTTTGTGGGCGTACCGCGTGAGGTATTCGAAACGGCAAGTGGTTCGCTACGTGTACGCGACGTCGCTCGAGGACGCCAGGGCCTCGCGACGGCGGACGATCGCCGCTTTCTCGCCGGCGTCGCTGAGGCGTTTCAAGGGCTGGATAAGGTTGTCAACCGCTCGGAGCTGGCGGGCACGTTGTCGGCGGGCGAACGGTCTGAGGGCATTGCGGCCTCGAGGCCCCATTGGGTGCCGTTCGCAAAAGGTGAGGGCTTCGCCGACTATTGGCGGGACGTCCGAGTTGCGATCGATTGGTCGCAGGAATCAGTGGCAGAACTCCTCCGTCGCGACAAGCTTCCCGCAGGAACGAGCCGTAGACCGCGTTTCCAGAACCGGCGGTTCTACTTCAGGCCGGGGTTGACCTATTCGGTGGTGTCGAGCGGTCGCATCTCTGCCCGGCTTCTTCCCCAGGGCTGGATCTTCGGTCACAAAGGGAGCGCGGTCTTCGTAGAGGACGAGGCTACGTCCGAACCGTTCTTGCTCGGCTACTTGAACTCAGCGCTCGCCACCTATTTCATGAAGCGGATCGTAAACACAACGGCCACTGCCGATGTGGGATATCTGGAGAAGCTGCCTTATCGGCGCCCCAAGAAGGAACTGGAGACCGCGGTTGTCGAGCGAGTCGAGCGGATTGTCGAGGCGCTCAGGGGCGACCCGGATGCTGACGTAACCGCTCTTCGCGACGAGATCGACGACCTGATCTTCGACCTCTTCGAGATCCGCTCCTCGCGCGACGAGATCCGGCGCTTCTACCGCAGCGTGGGGAAGGTCGAGCAGCCCGACGAGACTCAAGCGGCGAGCGAGTAGACGCTGACGCGCTCGTCGAGCCGTAGGTCGCAAAGTAAGGCCTCGACCTTCGCTCGGCAGTCCTCGCTCGGAAGCACCTCGAATGGACAGAGACGTCCATCGTTCGGCATCCGTTGGCTCGCAAAATCGCGCAGCCGGTCAGCGAACGCCGGATCTTCGAGGTCCTCTGGCATTACCGCGAGCCCGATCCACGTCACTCCGCCCGAATCTGAGACCCGCACGCTGCCGTCGTCGGCTCGGGAGGGCTCGCCCCAAACGGAGCCGCGTCGGTACACCGCCTCGAGCGCCGCCAGCAGCTCCTCGCGCCTCTCGCTCATGGAGCGTGAAGCCTACGAGGAGCTGCGGACGGTACGACCTACGCCTTCGCGGCGACCTTCGTCGTTGGGCGCGCGTGCTGGGCGATGAAGTGCTCCGTGTTCTCCCGCGCCTCGTCGTCGCGGATCTGCTTCGGGGGCGATTTCATTAGATACGAGCTCGGCTCCTCGAGCGCGCCTGCGACGCCGTTGTTCATGGCCAGCTTGGCGAGCCTGACGGCGTCGATCACGATCCCGGCCGAGTTCGGCGAGTCCCAGACCTCGAGCTTCAGCTCCAGGTTCAGCGGCACGTCGCCGAAGGCCTTGCCCTCCATGCGGATGTAGGCCCACTTGCGGTCGGTCAGCCACGGCACGTAGTCGGACGGGCCGACGTGGACGTTGCCCGCGCCGAGGTCGTAGTCGAGCATCGACGTGACCGCGTTCGTCTTCGAGATCTTCTTCGACTCGAGCCGGTCGCGCTCCAGCATGTTCAGGAAGTCGGAGTTGCCGCCGACGTTCAGCTGCATCATCCGGTCGAGGTGCACGCCCCGGTCTCGGAACATCGTCGTCAGCACGCGATGCGAGATCGTCGCGCCGACCTGTGACTTGATGTCGTCGCCGATGATCGGCACGCCCGCCTCCTCGAAGCGCCGCTGCCAGTACGGCTCGCGGGCGATGAAGACAGGCATGCAGTTGACCATCCCGCAGCCGGCATTCAGCACCTGCTCCGTGTACCACTTGGTCGCCTCCTCGGAGCCGACCGGGAGGTAGTTGACGACGACGTCGGTCTTGGTCTCCTTGAGGATGCCGACCACGTCGTCCGTCTCGCCGGGCGCCTTCTCGACGACCTCGGAGAGATACTTGCCGATCCCGTCGTGGGTCATGCCACGCGAGACCGTGATCCCGGTCTTCGGGACGTCGGAGAACTTGATCGTGTCGTTCGGGTGCGCCCAGATCGCGTCGGCGAGATCGACGCCGACCTTGCCCTTGACGACGTCGAAGGCCGCGACGAACTCGATGTCGCGGATGTGGTACCCGCCGAGGTCGACGTGCATCAGCCCGGGGACAAAGTCCTCGGGGTCGGCGTCCTTGTAGTACTCGATGCCCTGGAGCAGCGAGTTGGCGCAGTTGCCGACGCCGACGAGGGCGACGCGCACCTTGTCGTTGGCCGGTGCCTTGCCGTTCGTTCTTGCGTTCGTCGAAGCCATGGGTTCCTTTCTGGTTTCGCCGACACGCTCGGAGAGCGTCCCGACGATGAGCTCGTTCACGTTCTGCCTGCGCTCTGCTGCACGCCTGACGAGGCGGTCCTTCAACTCGGGCGGCATCCGCAGGAGGACTGAGCCGCCCTCCCGCGTGGGCGCGCCCGGCCGGCCGCTCGGCTCGAACGGGACGGCGAGGCTGGCAGCGAGATGGCCGACGGCCACGTCGTTGAAGCTGCGGCCGCTGCTCGCCACCTCGTCGGCGAGCCGGCGCTTCAACGCGGCGGGCATGCGGACGAAGACGGTCTTGCGGCGTGGTGCTATCACAGGAGTGCTAGCAGTATACGCTTGCGGCGCGCTTCGCGCGCGCCGGTAGCGACGACAGGAACAGGCTTACGACTGTCCCTGGTGTCGGAGCTGTTGGCGCACGTAGAGCACACGCTGCGCGACCGTGATCCACGCGGTCGCGGCTAGCACATAGATCGCCCACTGCAGGCCACCCCACGGTGCGAAGACCAGGCCGCCCGTGATCACCACCACGCGTTCCGCGCGCGAGCCGATGCCGACATCGCCCTTGAGGCCGAGCGCCTCGGCCTTCGAGCGCGTGTAGCTGACGAGGAACGAGCCGGCGAGCGCCGCAAACGTGAACAGCAGCCCGGTCTCATTGCCGTCGCGCTCGAGGGCCAGCGCAATCGCGCCGAGCATGAAGGCCTCGCCGATCCGGTCGGTGGTCGAGTCGAGGAACGCGCCGAACGAGGTCGACTTGCCCCCGGCCCGCGCGAGCGCTCCGTCGAGGATGTCGAGCATCGAGCCGATCACGAAGACGACGGCGCCCAGCCAGAAGAACAGCCACTCGTTCCGATACTCGAAATAGACGAGGACGGAGGCAGCCGCACACAGCGTTACGCCCGCGGCGGTGAGCATCGACGGCGTCACGCGGGTGCGGGCGAGGCTCCCGATCGAGCGCGAGGCGAGACGCCTGGCGCCGTCCGTGTACGTGGATTTGAGGCGAGGAGCACGACGACGATCCCGGCGACGATGTCGAGCCAAAAGTGGTTTCCGGTCGCCATCACGGCGAACCAAACCCAGGCCGGCCAGAGCAGCCAGATCGCACGTGCCCACCAATGCCGGCAGACCACGGCCAGCGTGATCCCGACGATGAGGGCGTCCGCGGCGTGCAAGCTGGGCATCGCCGCGTAGGGGTTCGCGGCGAGCTCGATCAGACCGCTGCCGTGGTTGAGGCCGCCGAAGTTCTCGAGCGTGTCGGGGAAGCCGAATGTCGGGAACATGCGCGGCGGTGCGGTCGGCACCACGACGTAGCCGATCAGGCCGATCAGGTTTGCGAGCAGGATCCAGTTGCGGAAGCGGGTGAATGCCTCGTTCCGCCTCAGGTAGACCCAGAGCAGCGCGAGTCCGACGACTGTGAACTCCGAGTTCCAGTATGTCCAAGAGACGAGGAAGACGAGGAAGTGCGAGCCCGAGACGAGGTTGGAGAGCGTGACCTCGAAGAGGTCGCCGACACGCTCCTCGATGTTGATCACGCCCAGCCCGTTCTCGAACGCCCGCGTCGGGTTGCGGTCGGCTACGCCGCGGGCGAGTTGGTACAGCAGCCAGCCCCTCGGCAAGTGTCTTCGGCCTGCTGCGACGAATGCGGTCATACGAACGTTCGCCCCGACTTCGGGCCTCGGCGATTCTAAACGACCTCGTGCCCCAATTTCATCCCTCGTTTTCGGCGTTCGAAACGAGCGCCACCCGCCGGTTTCCCGCTAACCGCCGATGTAGCTCATCTCGACCTTCGGGAGGCCCGATGTGTTGGCCGAACGGATCTCGGAGTAACGGTCGGTCCGGCGGCTCCAGATCCGGCCGATCGCCTCGCCGAGCTCCTCGTCGGAGGCGTTGCCGCGTACGAGGGCGCGCAGGTCGTGACCCCGGACGCCGAAGAGGCACGTGTAGAGCCGGCCCTCGGCAGAGAGCCGCGCGCGGGTGCAGTCGCCGCAGAAGGGCTGCGTGACCGAGGCGATCACACCGATCTCGCCGCTCCCGTCGCGGTAGCGCCAGCGCTGTGCGACCTCTCCGCGGTAGTTCGGCTCGGCCGGCTCGAGCGGCAGCTCGGCGTCGACGGAGGCGACGATCTCCGCCGCGGGGACGACGTCGTCGAGCCGCCAGCCGTTCGAGTGCCCGACGTCCATGTACTCGATGAAGCGGAGAATGTGGCCGCGCTCGCGGAAGGCGCGCGCCATCGGCAGCACGCTGTCCTCGTTCACCCCCCGCTTGACGACCATATTCACCTTCACCGGTAGCCCGGCGTCTGCGGCCGCGTCGATCCCCTCGAGTACTTGCTGCACCGGGAAGTCGACGTCGTTCATCCCCGTGAAGACCTCGTCGTCCAGCGAGTCGAGGCTGACGGTCACGCGTCGCAGGCCCGCGTCCTTCAGTGCTTGTGCCTTCTCGGCCAGTAGCGACCCGTTCGTCGTCAGCGTCAGGTCGAGCCCGGGGGGCGCCGCAGGCGCGCCCGACTTTCGGCCGGGCGCCGGCGGCTTCGCCGACGGCGCTTCCAGCCCGGGGGGCGCCGCAGGCGCGCCCGACTTTCGGCCGGGCGCCGGCGGCTTCGCCGACGGCGCTTGCAGCACGGGGATCGCCGCCAGCAGCGCGATCAGGCGCTCGACGGCTCGGCGAACGAGCGGCTCGCCGCCTGTGACCCGGACCTTCTCGACACCGTGCGCGACGAACGCGTGCGCCAGCCGCTCGATCTCCTCGAACGTGAGGAGCTCACGCCGCTCGAGGAACCGGTAGTCGCGCCCGAAGACCTCCTTCGGCATGCAGTAGACGCAGCGGAAGTTGCAGCGGTCGGTGACGGAGATGCGTAGGTCGCGCAGCGGCCGGCCGAGTGTGTCCCGCGTCTCCACGACTTCCAGCGTACCCCACGTTTTCCGCCGTATGCTCCCGGGGACCCGACCGTAAGGCCAACAAGGAAAGGAAGGACATGGAGGCCAAGCACAGCGAACCCCTGAAAGGCGAAGGCAGGCTCACCGACACAGTCCTGAACGAGAAGCTGCGGCGTGGCAAGGGGCCGATCATCGGCGGGAAGCCAAAGCGCGGCAAGCCGAAGCGTGACATCAATTGGGGGCTGCGCTAACGCTCACCAGGTGCCCGGTCTCGACGACTGGCTTCCGCGGTACGACCACCGCGAATACCACGAGCATCATGTGGCGTGCCTTCCCGAGGAAGGGCTCACGGCCGCGCTCGACGTCCCGGCCGAGTCGGACGTGCTCGTCCGCTGGCTCTTCCGGTTGCGCGGCCTCGACGGGAGCGGCAAGTCCCTGGCGCAGCTCTTCGCGCCCCCGTGGGCCACGGTGCTCGAACGGGCGCCGACGGTGTTCGTGGCGAGGGTCAACGAGGCTCGAGGCATCGAGATCGTCTTCGATCTCCGCGCACGCCCGGCAGAGGTCGGCGCAATCCTCTCGACTGAGACGCGAATCGCCGGCGGCGGCCTGCGCTTCCTCGTCTACTGGCTGGTCGTCCGCCCGTTCCCGGGGCTGATCCGCAGGCGCTGGCTGATCGCGGCCGCGAAGCGCGGCGCGGCGCCGGCTCCGAACGCGAGGTAGAGGGAGGGCTCGGCGACCTCGAGCTCGAGGACGGCGTCGCCGAGCAGGTCGACGCGCGCGTAGAGGAGCTCGCCCGGCGCGCAGGCGACCGCCGCATCGGCGACCGCCCGCTGCGCTGCGGTCGGGTCGGCCGGGGCGAGCTGCTCGTCGAGGTAGAAGACCTCTCGCTGGCCGGCGGACGGCAACGGCACGACGCGCCGCAGCGCGTGCGAGTACTCGCCGCCCACGTAGACCAGTGCGGTTTCGACGGCCTCGCCGAGGTAAGGCTGCAGCATCGCCGTCCGCCCTTCACCGTGGATCCGGGCGACGAGGGCTCGGGCCGCGTCCGCCTCGCTCGGAGCGAACCACGCGGAGCTGCGCCCGCCGGCCGAGATCGCCGGCTTGACGACGAACCGCTCGCCGGGCGGGTCGAGCAGCTCGCCCGGCGCCGCGAATCGCGTCGGGACGATCGGCACGCCGGCTGCGGCGAGGTCGAGCAGGTAGCGCTGCTTGTCGGTGTTCCACTCGAGCACTGCGACCGGATTGAGCACCCGGGGAAGCGATCCCGCCCAGCGCAGGAACTCCTCCCGTCGCTCCGCGTAGTCCCAGGTCGAGCGAAGGACGACGAGGTCGAACGACTTCCAGTCGACAGCCGCGTCCCAGACCGCCGGCACCGCCTCCACGCCGAGCGCCGCGAGCTCCGCGACCAGCACGGGGAAGTCCTCGTCGCCGTGCGGGATCGCCGCGCAGGTGGCCAGGGCGACCCGCGCCCTCATCGGACCAGCCATTCCTCGTGCCGCCCCGCACCCAGTGTCTGAGACCGGGGTGTGACGAAAGACGAACAATTCGTCCACAGCCAGTGCCTGGCACTCCGGGCGTAACGATTTGGCGTCAGTTCATCCACAAGCGATCGCGGGCGCTCGGGCCGTCAATCGATCCAAGCCTTCGACGATCGCGATCACATCCGGGGTACCGGAATCCAGCCTAGATCTTCCAGGCGCCGTTGTCCTGGACGACTTCCCCGTCCAGCTCGATTCGCCCGCCGCGATGCAGATCCTTGATCAGGTCCCAGTGCAGAGTGCTGACGTTCTTCCCGCCCACGGCCGTGTAGCTGGCGCCGACCGCGAGGTGCACGGTGCCGGCCATCTTCTCGGCGTAGAGGATGTTCCGCATCGGCTGCGTGATCCCGGTGTTGCAGCCGATCCCGAGCTCGCCGAGGAACCGGGCCCCCTCGTCCATGTCGAGCGCGGCGAGCAGCACATCCTCGCCCTGCTCCGCGGAGGCCTCCTCGACGCGGCCCTTGCGAAACGTTAGCCGGATGCCCTGGACCGGAGACACGTCGAGCTCGGTGGGGACGTCGAAGAAGATCGTGCCCTCTGCCGAATCCTCGACCGGAGAGAAGAAGAACTCCCCGCCGGGCATGTTCACGTGTCCGTCGTCGACGGCGCCCTTGCGGCCTCGCAGGGAGAGCGTGAGATCCGTGTCGGCGCCGACGATTCGCACGTCGTCCGCGGCGTCGAACCGGGCCAGCAACCCGTGCATTGCCTTCGACTCCTCGTCCCAGTCGCGCAGGCAGGCGCCGTAGAAGAAGTCCTCGAACTGCGGCAGGGACATGCCCGCCTCCTGCGCGAGCGCGTTGGTGGGGAACTGGCAGCCGACCCAGGGAATCTCGTCCGCCATCGTCCGCCTGAAGAAGGGCGCCGCCGCCTTCTTGACGAGCGCCCGGCGGTCGGGCGTCAGCTCCGCGGTGCCGCGGGTGTTGTCCGGTGCCTCGATCGTGATCCGCGCGTCCATGTGGTCGGCGGCGTAGAGGTCGATCGGCGCCATCTCGGCGACCAGCCGATCAGCCCCATCACCTCGTCGAGCAGCGGGCGGGCCGACGGCGTCGAGCGGATCAGCACCTGCCAGCCGGGCTTGACGCCGAGCGACCGCTCGACGAGCAGGCGCGCGTACTCGGCGACCCGGGAGTTTACAGCCGCCATCGGCCGCTCTCCTGGACGACCTCTCCGTCCAGCTCGATCCGCCCGCCGTTGCGCAGCTCCTTGACCATGTCCCAGTGCACGGCGCTCTCGTTCTTCCCGCCGAGCTGGGGGAAGCCCGTGCCGATCGCGAGGTGGATCGTCCCCTCCATCTTCTCGTCGAAGAGGGTGTTCTTGACGTGCCGCTGGATGCCGGGGTTGCAGCCGATCCCGAACTCTCCCAGTCGCCGGGCACCCTCGTCGGTGTCGAGCGTCCCCAGCAGGAAGTCCTCGTCGCTCGTCGCGGAGGCCTCGACGATGCGGCCGCCCTCGAAGCGGAACCGGACGCCGGCGACCTCGTGGCCGAGGTAGCAGGCGGGATACTCCGAATAGCTGATGACACCTTCGGCCGAGTCCTCGACGGGCGAGTAGAAGATCTCGCCGCCCGGCATGTTGGCGCTGAGCGCGTCGATCTTCCCCTCGCGCCCCTCGAGGCTGAAGGTGAGGTCGGTGTCGTCGCCGACGATCCGCACCGTGGTCGCGCGGTCGAAGTGCTCGGCGATCCGTTCCATCGTCCCGCGGAGCGCCTCCCAGTCGACCAGCACGGCGCCGTAGAGGAAGTCTTCGAACGCGCGCAGGGACATGCCGGCGTCCTGCGCGGCCGCCTCCGTCGGGTAGTAGCAGCCGACCCAGGGCTTCTCGTCGGCGAGGTAGGCCCCGTGGTGGCGGCGCATCGCCTGCTGGCGTGGGCCCGTCCGCTCGGCTGGGATGTCCGAGCCGTCGCGGGTGTTCTCCGGGGCGACGATCGCCATATACGAGTTGGCGTTGTCGATCTCGTTGATCTCGATCGAGCAGAGCTCTCCGAGCAGCTCGAGCGGCGCTTCGCGAACGAAGACGCCGCCGACCGAGTCGAAGCCCAGGCGGACGAGCGCGCGGACGCCTCGCCGGCCCAGCTCCCGCGAGATCTCCTCGATCAGCGGGCGCGCCGGCGGCTGCGAGCGGACGAGCACCTGCCACCCCGGTTCCGGGGCGATGCAGTCGACGAGCAGGCGTGCATACGCCTCGGTCCGCGGGTCCACCGCGCGGGATCATACGCCCATAACTTGACAAACAAGCGCTTAGATTTTATCCTGTACCTACCAATAGAACTGGAGGGATGTTTGGTATGGCAAAAGTAATCGGCATCGATCTCGGCACGACCAACTCGTGCATGGCCGTGATCGAGGGCGGCGAGCCCACGGTGATCCCGAACGCGGAGGGCGGGCGGACGACTCCGTCGGTCGTCGCGTTCACGAAGGACGGCCAGCGGCTCGTCGGCGCCCCGGCGAAGCGTCAGCAGGTCACGAACCCGCAGAACACGATCTTCTCGATCAAGCGCTTCATGGGTCGCAAGCACGAGGAGGTCTCCGAGGAGATGAAGATCGTCCCGTACGAGGTGGTGCAGGGCCCGAACGGTGACGTGCGCGTGAAGGCGGCGGACAAGGAGTACGCCCCGCCGGAGATCAGCGCGATGATCCTGCAGAAGCTGAAGACGGACGCCGAGGCGTATCTCGGCGAGTCGGTCGGCGAGGCGGTGATCACCGTCCCCGCCTACTTCAACAATGCACAGCGCGAGGCGACGAAGGACGCCGGCAAGATCGCCGGCCTCGACGTGCTCCGCATCATCAACGAGCCGACCGCGGCCGCACTGGCCTACGGGCTCGACAAGGAAGGCGATGACCAGACGATCCTCGTCTTCGACCTCGGCGGCGGCACGTTCGACGTGTCCGTGCTCGAGCTCGGGGAAGGCGTCTTCGAGGTCAAGGCGACGTCGGGCGACAACCACCTCGGCGGCGACAACTTCGACAAGGCGATCGTCGACTGGATGGTCGCCGAGTTCAAGCGCGATCAGGGCATCGACCTCTCGCAGGATCGGATGGCGCTCCAGCGCCTGTACGAGGCTGCAGAGAAGGCGAAGATCGAGCTCTCCTCGACGATGACGACGCAGATCAACCTGCCGTTCGTCACCGCGACGCCCGAGGGCCCGAAGCATCTCGACCTCCAGCTGACGCGCGCGAAGCTCACCGAGCTGACCGCCGACCTGCTGGAGCGGACGGTAGGCCCGACGAAGCGTGTCCTCGAGGACGCAGGGCTCGACGCCTCGAAGATCGACCACGTCGTGCTCGTCGGCGGCATGACGCGTATGCCCGCCGTGCAGGAGAAGGTCAAGGAGATCGTCGGCAAGGACCCGCACAAGGGCGTCAACCCGGACGAGGTCGTCGCGGTCGGCGCGGCCATCCAGGCCGGCGTGCTCAAGGGCGAGGTCAAGGACGTCCTGCTCCTCGACGTCACTCCGCTCTCGCTCGGGATCGAGACGAAGGGCAGCGTGTTCACGAAGCTGATCGACCGGAACACGACGATCCCGACGAAGAAGTCGGAGATCTTCACCACGGCCGAGGACAACCAGCCCGCGGTCGAGGTGCACGTGCTCCAGGGCGAGTCGGAGATGGCCGCCTACAACAAGACCCTCGGCAAGTTCCAGCTCGTCGGCATCCCGCCGGCGCCGCGGGGCATGCCGCAGGTCGAGGTCGCGTTCGACATCGACGCGAACGGGATCATCCACGTCTCGGCCAAGGATCTCGGCACTCAGAACGTGCAGCAGATCAAGATCGAGGGCGGCTCGGGCCTGAAGCAGGAGGAGGTCGAGCAGATGATCAAGAACGCGGAGGCGCACGCCGACGAGGCGCACAAGCTGCGGGAGCTCGCCGACGCGAAGAACCACGCGGAGGCGCTCGTCTACGCGACCGAGAAGAGCCTCAAGGAGCACCGCGAGTCGCTCGACGAGGCGGAGGGCTCGACGATCGAGGGTCGGATCATGGAGCTGAAGCAGGCGCTCGACGGGGACGACGTCGCGGAGATCCGCGCCAAGACGGACGCGCTGCAGGAGGCCTCCCACAAGCTGGCCGAGGCCGTTTACGCACAGGCGACGGCGCAGCAGGCCGCGTCGTCCGGTGCGGCCGGCAACGGCGAGGCGCCGTCCGACGACGAGGTGATCGAGGACGCCGAGGTCGTCGACGAGGAGGCTCCGACCTCGTGACGGAGGAGGCTCAAAACCCAGTGACAGGCACCGACGAGGTGCCTGTCACTGACGTCGAAGAGCTCACGCGAGAGCGCGACGAGTACCTCGACTCGCTTCAGCGGCTGAAGGCCGAGTTCGACAACTACCGCAAGCGGGCCGCGCGGGAGCAGGCGTCGTTCGCCGCCCGTGCGGGCGAGTCTCTCCTGAAGGAGCTCCTGCCGATCCTCGACGACCTCGAGCGGGCGCTTGACGCCGCCGAGTCGCATGAGGAGGCGAAGCTCGAGGAAGGCGTCCGGCTCGTGCACCGCTCGCTGTTCGAGGCCCTGCGGAAGCAGGGGCTCGAGGTGATCGACACCGACGGTGCGTTCGACCCGCATGTCCACGAGGCGCTGCTCGCGCAGCCGATCGAGGACGCCGAGCCCGGCTCGGTCGTCCAGGTGCTTCAGAAGGGCTACCGCCTCGGCGACCGTGTGCTGCGGCCGGCGAGGGTGGTGGTCGCTGAATGAAGAGCCCGTACGAGGTGCTCGGGGTTCCGAAGAACGCCTCCCAGGACGAGATCAAGAAGGCGTACCGCAAGCTCGCGCGCCAGCATCACCCGGACGCGAACGCGGGCGACAAGGACGCCGAGGAGCGCTTCAAGGAGGTGCAGGGCGCCTACGACACGCTCTCGGACTCCGAGAAGCGCAAGCAGTACGACGCCTTCGGATCGACCAACGGGCGCGGACCCGGCGGCGGTTTCACCTGGAACGCGTCGGAAGGCTTCGACTTCGGGAACCTCGGCGATCTCGGCGACATCTTCGGTGGGCTGTTCGGCGGCGCCGCCAGGGGTGGTGCCGAGCCGCGCGGCCAGCGCGGGAACGACGTCGAGGTTCAGGTCAACCTGTCGTTCGACGACGCCCTGAAGGGCGTCGAGACGAAGATCCCGGTCACGCTCGAGGTCGCGTGTCACACGTGCGGTGGCTCGGGCGCCAAGCCCGGGACGGCGCCCAAGATCTGCCCCCAGTGCGGCGGGCGCGGCGTCGTCGCCGAGAGCCAGGGCTTCTTCGCGCTCTCCCAGCCGTGCCCGCGGTGCCGCGGCAACGGCACGATCATCGAGGAGCCGTGCCCGACCTGCCACGGCGCCGGCCGCGAGCGGCGCACCAAGCGCTACACCGTCAAGATCCCGGCCGGCGCGAAGGACGGCACTCGGATCCGGCTGAAGGGGAAGGGCGAGGCCGGCTGGGGCGGGGGGCCCGCGGGCGACCTCTACGTGGTGACCCGCGTAGAGCCGTCGAAGACGTTCACCCGCCGCGGCGACGATCTCGTCGTCGAGGTGCCGGTCAACTTCGCCGACGCTGCGCTCGGCACGACTGCGTCCGTGCCGACCCCCGACGGCCCGGTTTCGGTGAAGATCCCGGCCGGCTCGGAGGACGGCAAGCTGCTGCGGGTGCGCGGGAAAGGCGCGCCCCATCTGAAGGCCGGCGGCCGCGGCGACGTGCTCGCACGGCTCAAGATCTCCGTGCCCAAGAAGCTCTCGAAGCGCGAGCGCGAGCTGCTCGAGGAGCTGAAGAAGGTTTCCAAGTGAGCGTTTCCGACTACGAACGTCCGAGGTACATGATCTCGGTCGCGGCCGAGCTCGTCAGCATGCATCCCCAGACGCTGCGCATCTACGAGTCGAAGGGGCTGGTCAGGCCCGGCCGCACCCCCGGCGGGACCCGGCTCTACTCCGAGCGCGACCTCGAGCGGCTGAAGCTGATCCAGCGGCTGACGACCGAGCTCGGGCTGAACCTCGCCGGCGTGTCGCGCGTGCTCGTGCTCGAGGACGAGCTCGGAAAGCTGCGTTCGCGCCTCGACCGGCTCGAGCAGGAGATGCGCGAGCAGATCGACCGGGTCCACCGCCAGTACCGGCGCGACCTCGTGGTCTACACCGAATCCCAGTTCCCAGCCCGGAGAAACTAGATGGACTTCAACAAGCTGACACTGAAATCGCAAGAGGCGATCGCCGCCGCGCAGGAGCGCGCGCGCCGCCTCGGTAACCCGGAGCTCTACCCCGAGCATCTGCTGCTCGCGCTGCTCGACCAGGAGCTGCCGCGCGCGCTCGTGGCGGACCCCGACGCTCTGCGCGCCGAGACCGAGTCGAAGCTTGCCCGGAAGCCGCGCACCGAGGGCATCGCGCAGCAGCCCGGCGTCTCGGCCACGCTCGCGAAGGTGTTTGACCGGGCATTCGACGAGACGAAGAAGCTCGAGGACGACTATGTCTCGACCGAGCATCTGTTGCTCGCGCTCGATGTCGTCCCCCGCGACGAGCTGCTCGCGAAGATCAAGGAGGTTCGCGGCGGCCAGCGCGTCACCTCGCAGGATCCCGAGGGCACCTACCAGGCGCTGGAGAAGTACGGTCGCGACCTGACCGCGCTCGCCGAGGCGGGGAAGCTCGACCCGGTGATCGGCCGCGACGAGGAGATCCGGCGCGTGATCCAGGTGCTGTCCCGGCGGACGAAGAACAACCCCGTCCTGATCGGCGACCCCGGCGTCGGCAAGACGGCCATCGTCGAGGGCCTCGCGCAGCGGATCGTCGCCGGCGACGTCCCCGAGGGGCTGAAGGGCAAGCGGGTCTGGGCGCTCGACATCGGCGCTCTGCTCGCCGGCTCGAAGTACCGCGGGGAGTTCGAAGAGCGGCTGAAGGCGGTGCTGACCGAGATCCAGGCGGCCGCGGGCGAGATCATCCTCTTCATCGACGAGCTGCACACGATCGTCGGCGCCGGCGCCGCCGAGGGCGCGGTCGACGCCGCGAACATGCTCAAGCCCATGCTCGCGCGCGGCGAGCTACGCGCGGTCGGCGCGACGACGCTCGACGAGTACCGCAAGCACATCGAGAAGGACGCGGCGCTCGAACGGCGCTTCCAGCCGATCTTCGTCGGCCAGCCGTCCGTCTCGGACACGATCGCGATCCTGCGCGGCTTGAAGGAGCGCTACGAGGCGCACCACGGGGTCGCGATCCGCGACGCGGCGCTCGTCGCCGCGGCGGTGCTCTCGGACCGTTACATCTCCGACCGGCAGCTCCCCGACAAGGCGATCGACCTGATCGACGAGGCCGCCTCGCGGCTGCGCATGGAGATCGACTCCTCGCCGCTCGAGCTCGACGAGGCCGAGCGGCGCGTCCGCCAGCTCGAGATCGAGCTCGCGGCGACGATCAACGAGGATCCCGCGGTGCGGGATCCTCTAGAGAGAGAGCTCGCGGAAGCCAAGTCGCAACGCGATGAGCTTGCTGCGCGCTGGGCAAAGGAGCGAGAATCCCTCGCGCGCGTGAGCGAGTTCACGCGCGCGATAGAGGAACTGCGGGTGGAAGAGCAGCGGGCCGAGCGAGCAGGCGATCTGGGTCGGGTTGCCGAGATCCGTCACGGCGAGCTGCCGGAGCTTCAGAAACAGCTAGAGAATCGACCGCAGGTCGATTCTCCGATGGTACGGGAGGAGGTCGACGAGGACGACGTCGCCGCGGTCGTCGCCCGCTGGACCGGCGTGCCCGTCGAGCGGCTGCTCGAGGGCGAGACCGAGAAGCTGATCCACATGGAGGAGCGGCTCCACGAGCGGGTCGTGGGCCAGGACGAGGCGGTCGAGGCGGTCGCGAACGCTCTCCGGCGCGCGCGCACCGGGCTACAGGATCCCAACCGGCCGATCGGCTCGTTCGTCTTCCTCGGCCCGACCGGCGTCGGCAAGACCGAGCTCGCCCGCGCGCTCGCGGAGTTCATGTTCGACGACGAGAGGGCGATGGTGCGGCTCGACATGTCGGAGTACCAGGAGCGGCACACGGTCGCGCGCCTCGTCGGCGCGCCGCCCGGCTACGTCGGCTACGAGGAGGGCGGCCAGCTGACCGAGGCCGTCCGGCGGCGTCCCTACTCGGTCGTGCTCCTCGACGAGATCGAGAAGGCGCACCCCGAGGTCTTCGACGTGCTGCTCCAGATTCTCGACGACGGGCGGCTGACCGACGGGCAGGGCCGCACGGTCGATTTCCGCAATTCCGTGATCGTGATGACCTCGAACGTGCGCTCGGTCGAGCAGTTGCGCGAGGTCTTCCGGCCGGAGTTCCTGAACCGGATCGACGAGATCGTCGAGTTTCACCCGCTCAGCCGGGAGCAGATCGCCGAGATCGTCGAGCTGCAGCTCAGGCGGCTGCGTGCGCGCCTCGCCGAGCGCGGGCTGAACCTGCAGCTGACGGATGCGGCGAAGGAGGTCATCGCGGAGGCCGGCTGGGACCCGACCTACGGCGCAAGGCCCCTGAAGCGGGCGCTCCAGCGGCTGGTCGAGAATCCCCTCGCCCTGCGGCTCCTCGAGGGCGACTTCGAGGAGGGGGACGCGGTGCGGGTGGACACGAAGAACGGCGAGCTCGTGTTCGAGAAGGCGGGCGCGGCCGAGCCCGCAGTCGCTTAGGGCTCGGGGTCGTCGAAGAAGTCGGCGCCGCCCTGAACGGGTGGAGCGCCGTAGATGAAGACGACGACCTCGCCGTCGGAGTCGTTGCGGAGCTGGAGCGGCGTCCTCGGCTCGACCGCGACCACGCTCTGCGGCGGTAGCTCGACGCGCTCGGGTGGGTCGCCGAGATGCATCGTCAGCGTGCCGCCGAGGACGACGAAGACCTCCTCTTGCGAGCGCTCGGCGTGGCGTCGCCCGCGCGTGCCGGGCGGATAGCGCCAGAGCCGGGCGCGAGACTCCTTGAGCGCCGCTCCGGTCGTCAGGTCGGAGGCGCGGCGGGGCGGCTGGTCCTCGCGGCCCGTCGGGTTCGGACGCTCCTCGAAGGAGTGCTCGCCGGCTCGGACGACGTGGTAGCCCATTCCCCTCCGATCGTACAGAGCTAGTCTCGGCCGGTGCTCCTCGCCGACTTCGCGGACCTCAGCTTCGGCCAGTTCTTCGTCGCCGTCCTCCTCGCCGCCGGGGTGTCGATGTGGGTCTACTGGCATGCGACCAAGCACGGGAGCCGTCACGCAACGGCATGGGGGGTGGCGACCTTCCTCGCCGTCGGCCTTGTCCTGCCCGTCTACCTGATCCATTTCTTCGCGACGAGACGGCGCATCTGATGGCGCAGAAGGGTCGCCAGAAGGCGCGCCCCCGGGAGCCGCTGCCGCCGCCGCTCCCGCCTGAGAAGCGCACGGTCGGGCAGTTGGTTGCGGAGACGATCCGCTTCTACGGGCGTCACTTCTTCCACGTGCTCCCGCTCGGCCTGTCCGTGGCGGCCCTCACCCAGCTCACTGTCGCGTTCGGCCACAGGCATGTCCACACCGAGGGCCATCCGCCGGCGCAGGCGTTCGACGACCCGACGTCGGTGCTCGGCGGCGGCATCGAGACGACGGTTCTGCTCGGGGCACTGCTGCTGACCCTGTCCTACATCGCGGCGATCGTGCTCGTCACCGGCGTACGGCCCGGCCGCCGGAGTCTTTTGACCGGGTACGGAGCCGGCGTGCTCGTCTTCCTCCCGGCGCCGTTCCTCGCCCAGCTGCTCCTGCTGCCGGCGGTCGCGTACCTGGCGCTCGTCGGCTGGGTGGTGCCCGCGGCGGTGGTCGAGGGCCTCGGCTTCCGTGGGTCGTTCCGGCGGGCGCTCCGGCTCGCCCGAGCCGATTACGTGCACGCGGCGGGCGGGCTCGCGACGCTTGTGATCGTCTTCTACCTCACGCGGCTGATGCTCGCGCTCCTGCTCCGCGCCGGCGGTGAGTCGACGGAGCGGGTGGCTGCGGGACTCGCCGACATCGTGCTCGCGCCGCTGCTGTTCGTCGGCTCGGCGATCCTGTACCTCGACCAGGCTGCCCGCGCCCAGGCTAAGAGCCCCTAACGCATGAGCACGGGCCGCCGGACTGCGCTGGACGGCGCGATGCGGCGTCCTGAGTCGTGCCAATAGCGCTGCTATTGGCACTCCCTGCGTCCTTGCCTCGCACTCGCCCATCGCACCCCGTCGGCGCGAGGTCATTCCGTTAGAGGCTCCAGGCAGTAAGCTCGCGTCCTCTGACTCGAGGAGGCGAGCAATGCCGACGTACGTGATGCTGACCACGCTGACGGCAAAGGGGGTGCAGACGCTCCAGGCGAACCCCGAACGCCTCAAGGAGGTGAACCGGGACGTCGAAGAGCTCGGCGCGAAGGTGCTGCACCAGTGGTCGATGATCGGCGCGTACGACTTCCTCAATATCGTCGAGGCGCCCGACGCGGCCACGATCGCAAAGGTCTCCGTGGCACTCGGAGCACGTGGTAGCGCGAAACTGCAGACCTTCGAGCTGATCGCCATCGATACCCTGCTCGCGCAGCTCAGCGAGTGAGCGTCCCCTCAGGCAGCGCTCCCGGCAGCGTCAGCTGAGGGGACGCGATGCTCTTCCTACTCGCGCGGCACGGGCACTCGGCGCTGAACCTCCAGCAGCGCGTGAACGGGGATCCGTCCGTCGACGTCCCGCTGACCGAACAGGGCCGCGAGCAGGCGAGGCTGCTCGGTGCTCAGCTTGCCCACCTCGAGCTCGAGCTCTGCGTCCACTCGCGGTTTCCCCGTGCACGCGAGACAGCCGAACTGGCCACGGCCCGGCGGGACGTGCCGCTGGAGGTCGAGCCGCTGCTCGACGACGTGAACATCGGCGAGCTGGAGGGCTGGGAGATCAGCCGCTACCGCGAGGTGAAGCGCTCACTCGGCCGCGACAAGCCGTTTCCGGGCGGCGAGAGCCTCGACGACGCCGCACGCCGCTACGCGCTCGCGTTCCGGCGCCTGTTCGAGCGCGGGTGCGGGCGGGTGTTAGTGGTCTGCCACGAGATCCCGGTGCGCTACGCATTGAACGCCGCGGCCGGATCCGATTCGCTCGACGGGCCGCCGTTCCACGAGATCGCGAACGCCGTACCGTTTCTCTTCGAGGGCGCCTCGCTCGCCGGCGCCGCGCAACGCATCGAGTCGCTCGCGGGCTAGGATCGCAGCATGGACGGCGAGGGTCGCCGCGCGCGTCTCCGCTCCTTTCTCCTCGGCGGGCTCCTCGGCGCGTCCGCGGTCCTGGCCGCCGCGCGCCGCAAGCGGCCGGCGAAGCGCCGCACTCCCGCCGGGCTCGCCGCCTTCGAGGAGGCGCCTTGCTACGAGGAGACCCTCGAGAGAGAGAGGGCGACCAAACGGGCCTGAGCGCGGCGAATGGTTGCGTAGTTGATGTCGGCGTCGCCCATCCCCAGCGACTTGCCGATCAGCTCGACCTTGCGGGCGTCGTCGAGGTAACGCCCGACGGTCACCGTCGGCAGGTGGGTGCGGATGACGAGATACGGGCCATAGACGCGGCCTTCGAACTCGCTGCGCGGAAACGGCAGCCGTAGCTCGATCCGCGTTCGCTTGACGTAGTTGTTGTTGTCGCCGGCGTCGAAGATCCAGACGCCGCGGCCGAGCGGCTTCTTCGCCTCTCGGAGTGTCTGCAGGGCGAGCTTCGGGTCGGCGCGCGGCACGACCGTGCGCGAGACGGCCGAGCCGCTGCGCTCCCAGGCCGCGAGGAAGAGCGGCTCGTAGGCGAAAAGGACGTCGTCGGGCCTGGACGTGGCGGCGAGCCAGTCCGCGGCCCTGTCCCTGGCGGTGACGCGCACGGGGCTCTCGCGCTTGAACAGCGCAGGTGTCTTGTGCCAGCCCCAGGCGACCTCCACCGGGAGGAGCGCGGCGACCAGGATCGCCGCCAGCCAGGGCCCGCGGGGCCCGATCACGCCCGTAGCGGCGACGATCCCTACCCCTGTGGCAAGGACGAAGAACGGCAGGACGAAGATCAGGTGCCGCGACTCCGGGGCGGAGTTGCCGCCGAAGCGGCCGGCGAGGAAGAAGAGCATCGGGGTGATCACGACGCACGTCGCCAGCAGCGCGCTCTTCGGCCGCTCGCGCGAGAGGTAGAGGAGCCCTAACGCCGCGAGCAGGAGCACGGGGACGAGCACGCCTGTGTAGGCCGCAGAGGAGTCGCCGGCGACCCGCCACAGGTAGTGGAGGACCTCGCCGGGCGTGCGGAGCTTTCCGCCGCCTCCGCCGCCGACGCCGACGCCGAACCGGTCGGCGAGCACGATGCTGCTCCTCCAGAACGGGATCGCCAGCACGAGCACGGCGGCGAATGCCGGCACCGCCTGGCGCAGCCGCCCTCGCGTGACGAGCACGTACAGCCCTTGCGAGCCGAGGACGAGCGCTCCGTACGGGTGCGTGCCGATGCAGAGCAGGATCGTCACGGCCCAGAGCGCCCAGGCGCGTGCCCCACCCCGGTCGAGCGCCCGCAGGAGCGCCAGGTACGAGAGCGTCGCGAGGAGCAGGAAGAGGCTGTACATCCGCGCGTAGATGCCGTGGAAGAGCAGCAGCCAGCTCGCGGCGGCCAGCGCCGTCGCCGCGAGCGCCGCCCGGCGGCCGGCGAGGCGGGTGCCGAGGACTGCGATCGCGGGCAGGCTCGCGACCGCGAAGAGGGCCGAGAGGAAGCGCATCGCGTACAGGCCGCCGCCCAGGTGCGCGACAACCCAGGCGAGCAGGAAGTGGACCGGGGCGCCGCCGCGTTTGCCGAGCACGATGTCGAACAGGTCGCCGAGCGGCTGCCGGCCGACGAACAGCGGCAGCGTCTCGTCCTCGTGCGGCGGCCACCCGGAGAGCTGGACGATCAGGAAGACGGCGACGGCCGTCGTGCAGGCGGCGACGGCCGCGAGGAACAGGCGGCGGTCGAGCTCGCGGGTCGCGGTCCGCGTCCCGGGGAGGGCAGGTGAGGAGCGCTCGATGGTGGTGGCGGTCTCGCTCACGGCCCGCCGAACCTTACGCGCGTCGGGAGGCTGTAGATGCCCCTGCTAGCCTTGTTTCTCAGTGCCGATCTACGAGTTTCGCTGCCCGAAAGGGCACCTCTTCGAGGTCTTCCACAAGATGGCCGACCCCGATCCAGAGGTGTGTGCGGTCTGTGGTGCTGCTCCGCTGGTGAAGGTGCTGCACCCGGTGCCGGTGCACTTCAAGGGCTCGGGCTTCTACTCGACCGAATACGGCCGCGGCGGCCGCAAGCGCGACTCGTCGGACAGCGACGGCGCCGCCAAGAAGGACGAGTCGAAGGACGTGAAGAAGGTCGAGAAGTCAGACAAGTCGGAGAAGAAGCCGGCGGCCACGGAGAGCTAGCGGACGCCCAGCGTCCGGTTCCCTACGACACAGCCCGGCCCGTAGGCGCCTGAGCCGGGGGTCGGTGGCTGCGGCGCCGACTCGCCGGTGACCATCGTGATCACACTGTGGTTCTCCTCCACCGAGTGGATCTCGCCGCCGCTCGCATCGCCGCCGAGCCGGCAGTGGAGCGTGCGGCCCGAGCTCGTCCGGAACTTCGTCCAGCCGAGGGAGAGGAAGGCGTGCGTCGAGAGGTCGGTCGCCACCGGGGCGAGCAGGTCGTCGCCGATGAACGGCATCTGCACGAGCGTCCCGAAGCTCGTCAGCTTGCCCGCGACGGCCTGGAGCACCTGTTGGTTGCGCTCCGCGCGCGAGAAGTCCGTGTCGGCCGGGTTCAGCTTGTTCTTGCGCACGCGCGAGTAGATCAAGGCCCGGTGCCCGTCCATGTGCTGCTTGCCCTTGACGAAGCGCCAACCGTCCCAGCGGGCGCACCGCTCCTCCGTCGGGTACGGACAGTCGAACTTGGACACGATCGGGCCTGCGACGTCGATGTCGATCCCGCCGAGCTTGTCGATCAGGTCCTCGAACTGGCGGAAGTCGACGACGACGACGTGGTTGATCGGCAGGCCGGTCAGCAGGTGGACCGTCCGCACGGCGAGCGCTGCTCCGCCGACCTGCATCGCGGCATTGATCTTCGTCGTGCCGTGGCCGGGGATCTCGACGACGAGATCTCTCGGGATCGAGAGGTAGGCGATCCGGTGCCGGTCGGAGTCGACGCGGACGAGCGTGATCGAGTCGGTGCGGTTCGCCGCCTCGCGGCCTGTGAGTCGCGCGTGGTCGGTGCCGAGGAGGAGGATGTCGGTAGCGCTTCCGTGCTGGTCCTCGAGCGCCTGGGCAGCCTTGCGGTCGAGGCGCTCGTTCGCGGCCGAGACCCCGTCGCGGAACTGGAAGTAGCTCGCGAGCGCCCAGACGAACACGAAGACGAAAAGGACGCCGAGGCCGACAGGGATCCAGCGCAACCAGCGACGGCTCGGCCGGAGGCGCAAGCCCGACCCGCCTCCTTTTGTGGCTTCGGGTTGCGCGAGCGATGGAACCTTGCCCCTGGCGCGGCCGCCGCGGTAGACCCTGTAGGGCTTCTCTCCCGACGGCACCTGGCGGGTTATGGTAGCCGTGAGGACGGAGGCGGGCGGGGAGGGAGCAGTTCCTTCCTCGCTCCCTCAACCATGCGGAAACCGTGATGGGCAGAGTGTTTGCAGCCCGCTCTGGCGGCGTCCGGTGTTTCCGCTCTGATCCGCTGGAATCCGCCCGCCGCGAGCGCTCACTGGCGCACAACTGGCGCGCGGGTTACTTGCGGACGAACTCCCACCAGGCGTTCGTGGACTTGAAGGAGTGTCCCTCGAGCAGCGGGCAGGCCTGGATCACTCGGCCGCGCGTAAGCGTCAGGCCGAAGCCCTCGAAGGCGTCGATCGAGATGGCAGGACGAGGAGATGTGAGCAGGTGCCCGCCGGGAGCGAGGACCTCCGCGAGATTGGCGAACGCCCGCAGACGCCGCTCGCCGTCCTTGATGCGACTCGCGCTGGAGTAGTCCACGATCCAGTCGAAGGTCGCCCCGAAGTGCGAGACCGCGAAATCGTCGTTCCAGAGCAGTCGGGGTCGCTTCTCCTCGAGCCGGTGGAGCGGAATCTCGTAGGTCGCCGCCGCCTCCAGGCTGTCGAGATGCGCGTCCACCCCGAAGTAGTTGCCCACATCGAGATACGGGATCACCCACAGACCGAGGCGAAGCGCGCCGCACCCGAAGTCAAGCAGACGGTCCGCCGGACGCAGCCCAGCCGAGACGGCGAAATCGAACACATACCTGCCCATCGCCCACGGCCGTCCGTATTCCAGGTGGTGAGCCTCATTGAGGAATATCTCTCCTACACCGCCGGTAGGAATCTGGCGGATCAAGCTCGACGCGGACGCCTCCGTCCCAGCGCTCTTCGGCTCTTCGTCGTGGCACCGCGGCCCAGACGCGATCTCGATCGGAACAGCCGAGCGCGCGTTGATGAGCGCAAGATCCGGAAGTGATTCTTCTACCTCCGTCTCTTTCCACCACTTGCGCTGGCGCACCAGGGGCATGCTACTGAGCCGCCCTTCGCAAGGTCTGCCAGCGGGTTGAGGTGCAAGGCCTGAATCCCCGCGCCTTCTCAGTGACGGAAGGTGCTGCAAATCATGGGATTCAGTGTTAGCGTCCTGCCGAGGATGTCCCTTCTGAGAGCCTTCTGGTGGGCTGCGAGCAGCCTCGTGGTCATGATCGTCTCTGTGCTGGTAGGCCGCCGGGGGGGCTGGTCCGACCGCCCTCAGGCTGCGTTCAAGGGTCGTAAGAACGCAGTGCGCGGGTTGGCCCGACCGCTCGCGCATGCCTCTGCCGTGACGATTCCCAGCCAGAGAGTGGAAGAGAGAAGCCTGCGGACACCCCGTTGGGAGCAGCTCGGGGAGCTCGAGGAGTACCACCAGCTGTGCCTGGGCCGCTTGGAGCACTTCGTGCCGGTGAGCGAGCCGCTCGTGCTCGTCTCGGAGATTCAGCGTTCGGGCGGGACGCTGCTCAGCCAGCTCCTGGACAGCCATCCTGAGTGCCATGCGGACCCATTCGAGATCAAGATCGGCTATCCGCGGAAGGACAACTGGCCGCCGCTCGACCTTGCCCGACCGGAGACCTGCTTCGAGGCGCTCTTCGACTCGAGCCTGCTCGAGCGCCTACGTCCGACGGCTCGTACCCGCAGGCCGGATCTCGGTCGCAGCGCCTTTCCCTGCCTCTTCTTTCCGCGGTTGCAGAAGGCGATTTTCGACGCGTGCGTGGCGCGGGAGCCGATTGAGCGCGAGCGGGACGTGCTCGACTGCTACTTCACGTCGTATTTCAACGCCTGGCTGGACAACCAGAATCTGTATTCGGGGCCGAAGAAGGTGGTGACCGGGTTCACGCCGCGGCTGGCGATGGATCCGGGCAACCTGGAGTGCTTCTTCGCGGCCTATCCGGACGGGACGCTCGTCTCGCTCGTTCGCGACCCTCGCGGGTGGTACGCATCTGCCTCCAGGTACAGGGGAAAGTACGGGGATCTGGACGCGGCGCTCCGTCTCTGGCGGCGGTCGACGGAGGCGTCGATCGAGGCTGCTCGGCGCTTCGGCGAGCGGGTGCTGGTGCTCACCTACGAGGAACTGGTGCTGGACACGGAGGCGACCATGCAGCGTCTGGCGGAGCGGCTCGGCATCTCGATGTCGCCGACCCTACTCATGCCGACGTTCAACGGGCGCGCGATTCGCGCGAATTCGAGCGATCCGGTCGAGCGCTACGGGATCCTGCCCGAGCGGGCAAGCGCCTACCGCCAGTCGCTCCACGCGGAGACGATCGAGCGGATCGTGGAGTTGACAGGCGACCTGTACGAGCGCGCGGCCGCCGTGGGTTAGGGCCAATCGCGGAGTCGCTGCGAGCGGATAGGGGCAGCATGTTGACTTCGGTGATCGCAGGGAGAAGACTCTCCGCCGATGAAGCCAGCCCGCTATCGCGGTCGCATCAGTCGCGGCCGCCGTACTGCTCGTCGTGGCCTCTACCGCCGCCGCTCCGCGGAAGGGTGCTGTCCGCGGCACGTTCACCGTCGGCATCCTGGCCCAGAGCGACCCGCTCGCGAAAGTACATGCGGTGGAGCAACATGTTCTGCGTCTGGTCGAAAGACCACGTCCTCGTCCACGTCAGCGGAAAGAACACCGGGGGCGAGCACGTGACCGCGACCTGCGTCGAGCGGATTCCAGCGGATCAAAGCGGGTAGCCAACCTCGCCTGCGCGGACGCTTCGGGTGGCCGGTATTTCTTCTAACCATGCGGTTTTCCAGGTAGCGGAGCGGCGCAGGAGTCGAACCTACCCAGCGTGGGGCTACCACGCCTCACCGGTTTGAAGACGACCGCGGAAGCGCTTAGCCAAGCCGTCCAAGCCCTCTGCGCGCCACTCCGCGCGCCAGTTGCCCTTGCGCGTGGGCGCGGCCGCAGTGCCTGCCCGGACGGGCCAGACCCATCTCACAGGTCCGTAGTCATCACCAACTAGGCGCGCGTTACTACTCGTCTTCGTCGAAGTCGAGCGAATCAGGCTCGATGTCGCCGAGTTCAGCCTCCTCGGCGCCCGCGACGTCGATCCCGCTGGCCTCGGCCATTGTCTGGTCGACGAGAGCTTTCGCCTCCTCCTTGAGCGCCGCGGCATCTGCGAACTTGACCCAGGCTCCGACGATCGCCTCGCCGTCAATCCCCTCGAGTGGCGGCAGGATCACGCTCTCCATGTCCTTCGGGAAGGTCGAATCGACCACTGATCCGGAGGCGAGCGACTTGATTTGCGCCTGCGCGTGCATTGTCCTGGCGGCTAGCCAGAGTGCGCCCGGGTTCACGCCGACCTCCGGAGAGATCGACTGCTCGATCTCCTCGACGGGGAACTCGACGAACATGCCCCGCGGAACAACCATGGTCTGGGCCACCGGCCTACTCTCCCGACGCCGCGCAGACGATTGTCAGAGGCGCGGACCCGCATCCTTGCGTACCTCGGAGTCGCCCGCCATAGCGCCGTCGAGTTCGCGCCGTCACCCATCTGATCATGGTTGCTGTGGCCAGAGGCGGCACAGAAACACCACTTCTTCGCTCCAGAGTCGGTAGCCGTCTCCGAGCGGTCTCAGGCGGTGACGGAGCCGACCGCGGTCGAACGAGGATTGAGCCTCAACGCGAGAGCCTGCCTTTAGATCCGGCCTGGTGGAGCGGCCCTTATGGGACAACATTCGAACGCGGCGGAGTGGTGGAGACTCGGCGAGTGACTTCGATCGCCGAGCCTAGCGCTCGGGGTTGCAATGGCCGAAGCTCTGTGCCTGGTTACCCCAGTCAAGTCCCAGGACGTGGTGTAACTCATCGGCGAGATCGTCGGCTGCTCAGGCCGCGGTGAGCTCGCGGGTCTCCTCTCTGTCCTTGTGCTCTTTCCTCTCTTGATCGAGGACCGCTTCCAGCGAGTGGTTGCTGAGGTAGCGCCGGCCGACGAGCCACTCGTCGTTCTGCTCGATGACGACGCTGGCGGCGAGCCGGATGAGCGAGCGGTCGTTGGGGAAGATCCCGACGACGTCGGTGCGCCGCCCGATCTCGCGGTTGACCCGCTCGAGCGGATTGGTCGAGCGCAGCTTCGCCCAGTGGTCGACGGGGAAGCCGTAGAAGGCGAGCAGATCCTCCTCGGCCTCTTCCAGGAGCGCCGCGAGCTTCGGCAGCGGCTTGCGTAGTCGCTCGAGCGCCTCGCCGACGAGCTCGCGGGCGGCCTCGCCTGAGTCGGCGTTGAAGATCGCGCGCAAAAGCGCGGCGACCATCCCCTGCTGGTCCTTGCGCACGTGCCCGAGCGCCTCGCGCAGGAAGTGGACGCTGCAGCGCTGCCAGGGACAGCCGAGCACCTGCGCGATCGCCTTCTTGAGGCCGCCGTGGGCGTCGGAAACGACGAGCTGCACGCCCGAGAGGCCGCGCTCGACGAGCGAGCGCAGGAAGCTGCGCCAGAAGGCCTCGGTCTCGCACTCGCCGACGTCGAGCGCGATCACCTCCCGGTAGCCCGACTCGTGCACCCCATAGGCGAGCACGAGGCACTTGCGCACGACGCGGCCCGAGTCGCGCACCTTCTCCACCTTGGCATCGAGCCAGAGATACGGGTAGCGCCCCTCGAGCGGCCGGTTGCGGAAGGCCTCCACCTGCTCGTCCAAGCCTTGGCAGATGCGCGAGACCTCGCTCTTCGAGACCCGGAGCCCGAGCGACTCGACGACCTGGTCGACCTTACGGGTGGAGACGCCCGCGACGTACGCCTCCTGCACCACCGAGACGAGCGCCTGCTCGGAGCGGCGGCGCGGCTCCAGAAAGCTCGGGAAGTAGCTGCCGCGGCGGAGCTTGGGGATGGCGAGCTCGAGCTCGCCGGCGCGCGTCTGCCACGGGCGAGGTCGGTAGCCGTTGCGATGCGTGAGCCGCTCCTCCGGTGCGCGCTCCCCGCGGGCGGCGCCGACGAGCTCGGACACCTCCGCCTCCATCAGCTGCTGACAGACCCAGGCGAGCGACTCGCGCAGGAAGTCGAGGCCCTCGCCCTCGAGCAGGTAGCCGACGACCTCATCAGTCGTCATCCTCTTCGTCTCGGCCATCGTGGTGCTCCTTTCGTCGATCCTTGGCAGGAACCGACGAGTTTGAGCGCCACGGTGGCCGGACCTTCACCCGGCTCCGTCCGATGCGCTCCTACACCACGCTACGGGACGTGACCGTTACCCCTTCTCGAGCCGGCTTCCTACGATCGAGGCAAACTCGGGAGCCGCATACGAGACGAGATCGTGCACGTCGCCGGGCATTCGCTGGACGCGCAGTTGCGGAACGTTGGCCTGGAATCGCGCGATGCAATCGACGTCGCGCGTCGACTGCGCTTCCGGCGTCAGCAGCAGGATCGGGAGGCGGCTGGCACGCAAGTCCGGGTGTGTCGAGACGGTCGGCTCCAGCCAGTTGCCATGGATTGCCCCCGACGATGTCGGGCTCCAAGATCGGGACGATCCACCCGTCTCGCTTGCGCATCGTCGCCCGGTGGGCTTCCTCGAGATCGGGTGTCCAGCGCCGCCGGGGCGGCGCTCTCCGCAGCAAAGTAGGCGTCCCAGCTAGGAAACCGGTCTTGCTTTGCTCGCTCTCGCGCCCTTGCGACCCTGTCGACAGGCCGTTCACCTGGATCGAACTTCGGGCTATCGGCGAGATCGCTGTAGCTGCCGTCGATGAGCGTCACGCGGCTCGTCCGCTCCGGACACTGCGCCGCGAACGCGCACCCGATCTCTGCGGCCCCACGAGAAGCCGACGAAGGCGGCGCGCTCGACGCCCACGGCCGAGAGAAGATCGGCCGTGAGTCCCGCCAGCGCGGAAGGCCGATAGGCCTCCGGCGGGAGAGCCGGCGAGTCTGTACAGGCTCATCAACGTTGATGAGGGCGAGACGGTGGACGCGCGGTTCCTCGGCTATTCGAGGTAACTCGTTCGGGCGGCACCTCAGCTGACGGTGGTGTCAGCCCGGGGGCCGGGCTGGCGAGCCGAACGCCTACCGCTGCAACGCGCAACCCGGCCTTGACGCGATCGTAGAAGAGCTCCGGCTGCTCAGCTAGCTAGCTACCCAGATCCTGCGATAGCGCCGGGGTAGCGGCAAAAGGAACGTCCTCCCTGCCGCTCACGATGGGCGTTGACGAGACGTCCCGCGAGCGACAGGGAGGCACTCTTGAAGGTGAAACTAGCAGGGCGACCGGCGCTGGTCCAGCTCGCCCCTTCCAGCCAGCTGATCACGCCCGATGCCGGGCTCGTGCTCGTGCGCGAGCTGTGGGATCGGCTGGGTGTGGCGGAGCTGCTCGATCAGATCACGGTCAAGGAGCGCGAGCGCGGCTATTCGCCCGCGTAGGCGATGCTCGCGCTCTGCGAGACGCTGATCGCCGGTGGTGACTGCCTCGACGACGTCGCGCTGCTCCGCGCGGACTCCGCGCAGGAGATGCTGCGCGGGCACGGCCTGCCCGACCCGACGACGCTCGGGCGCTTCCTGCGCCGCTTCACGCTCGGCCACCTCGGCCAGCTCAACCGCGCCCTCGATCGGCTCTTCGCGCGCGTCCAGCCGTTGCTCGGCCGCGGCGACGCGGTGACGCTCGACCTCGACGCCAGCTACGTCGCCACGCACGGCCCGGTCGGCTCGCGCCAGGGCGCGCGCGGCACCTATGCCGGCAGGGCTTCTTCGGTCAGGGCTTCCTCGCCGAGTGCGAGGGCAAGCAGATCACCTACGCGGTCGGGGCGCCGCTGCTCGCCTCCGTGCGGACCCGGATCGCCGCGGTAGCCGAGCAGGAGTGGCAGCCCTCGAACTACCGGACGGGCAGCCAGGTCTGCAGCTTCAGTTGGCAGCCGAAGAGCTGGAAGCGGGCACGGCGCTTCGTCGTCCGCCGCGATCCGGTCGAGCCGGGCGAGCAGCTCTTGCTCGAAGGACGCGAATGGCACTACTGGGCGCTCGTCACGAACGACCATGAGCGCTCGGCCGACGAGCTCGAACGTTGGCAGCGCGCGAAGGCCAACGTCGATAACCGGATCAAGGAGGCGAAGCTCGGCTTCGCGCTCGACAACCTGCCGTCGCAGCGCTTCCACGCCAACTGGGCCGCCCACCTGCTCTGCACGCTGCTCGCCTACGACCTGCTCGTCTGGCTAAAGCTGCTCGCGCTCCCCGAGGGCGAGCGGGCGAGCTACGCGAAGCGGCTGCGCTTCCGCTTCCTCGCCGTCGCCGCCAGCGTCGGGCGCAGCGGACGCCGGCTCGTCCTGCGACTCCAGGCCGGCTACCCGCACTACGCCGACTTCTGCCGCACGCTCACCCGCCTGCGAGCGCTTGCGCGGGCGCCCGCCATCGCTGCGGCTGCTTGCGCCCAACTGGAACGACCGGCCCTCTTGAGTTTTGCCTCATTAGGAGGAAACATGATGAGACCTGGGTTGAGATGAGACTGGGTTGAGAGGCATACGCACGTCTTGGGCCGTGCTCGTTTCGGTCGCTTGCGTGGCTCCGCTTCTCGCCACGGTCGCGCTCGCAGGATCTGGCGTAGCAACGCTTGCACAGACGCCGCTCGTCGGCGGCGTCACCGATACGTCCGCGGTGCTCGTCGTTCGAACGACCAAGCCCGCTTCCGTCGTCGTCCGGTACGGAATTGGCGCGCTCGATAGCGTGTCGTCTACGGCTATGACCGACTCCGCGCACGACAACGCCGTGCACATCGCGCTCGAGGGACTTCTTCCTGAGACGAGGTACACGTATGCCGTCGAGGTCGCCGGGGCACTCGACGCGCAGCAATTCAGCTTCACCACGTTTCCGCCGCTGACGGAGGAGCGCAGCTTTACGTTCGTCGCGTTCGCGGATCAAGACACACCCTCGCCTGCACCCGCCTGGGCGACGGCCGCGGCCGAGCAACCCGCTTTCGTCGTCCAGCTCGGCGACTTCACCCACGACTCCGGCGGCAACCGCAAGAAACCGAAGCTCAAGGAGTGGTGGGAGAAGAACCGAAAGTCGGACAGCACGAGCCCGGCCGGGGCAGACTTCTCGAGGTGGATCGCAGGCTCGTTCCCCTTTGTCCACATCTGGGACGATCACGACTACGGCTTGAACAACGGCGACAGGACGTTCCGTTACCGGTCGTTCGCGATGCAAGCCTTCCGCGACGACTTCCCGACATACCCGCTGACGGCTCCCGAGCAGGGTTTCTGGCAGAGCTTCCGCTACGCGGAGGCGGAAGTGTTCGTGCTCGACCTGCGCTCGCAACGCGACCCTGACAAGCGCCGCGACGACGGCACGAAGACGATGCTGGGCGCAGCGCAGAAGGCGTGGCTGCTGAACGCGCTCGAGAGTTCGACCGCGCGCTGGAAGTTCGTCGTCTCGTCGTCGGTGTGGAACCCGCATTCGAAACAGGTCGACAGCTGGGCGCTGTTCCAGCGCGAGCAGCAGGAGATCGTGTCATTCGTCCGCGACCGCGGGATCCGCGGCTTGATCGTAATGAGCGGCGACATCCACTCGAGCGGCGCGATCGACAACAGCACCAACAGCTACTTCCCCGAGATCTCGGTGCCGCACACGAACCTCGACGAGGTGAACTGCACGGGCGGCGGCGTCTGCGGATCGTGGACGGAGGGCTACACCATCGGCCGCACCAACGGCGGTTACGCCGCGTTCTACGTGCGTCCCGACTCGGTCACGATCCAGGCGAAGAGCGCAACCGGCACAATTCGACATTCGCTGACCGTGTACCCGTGAATCGTCCTCTCTTCCAGTCGTCCTAAGCCGGCGGCGGCCCACCCTGCCCCGGCCACCGCCTGCCTTGCCGTCGCCAATCAGTGAGCGTGGCTGGGCTCACGCTCCCGGCCGTTCGTGTACGAGAGCGGCCCCTTCAGCGGGCGACGCTATCCGGTCACGGCTCGCGCCGCGATCGAACGCCGGCGGAGCTCGAGCCGATCGAGTGCCCGATGTACGTCGAGAGCGCCTTCGCGTTCACGCCCGCGCCGATCATCAGCGACGCGAACGTGTGCCGACACTCGTGCAGCATGCGAGCGTGACGCTGACGCTCGACCGCTACGGGCACATGTTCCCGGGCAACGAGGAGAGGCGGCGGGGCTGCTCGACGCCTACCTCGAGCGCGCCAGTGGCGCGCAGACTGGCGCGCAGGCCCGCTAGTCCGCATACCCAAGCCGAACCCGGCGGGTTATGGTAGCCGCCGCCCGTGATTCCCAATGTGATCGGCGTCGACGTCGGCGGCACGAAGATCCTCGCCGGCGTGGTCGAGCGCGACGGCACCGTCGTCACCCACCGGGAGTATCCGACCCCGCTCGAGTCTGAGGCGGCGCTCCTCGACGGCCTCGAAGCCGCCGTGCGCGAGATCCTCGACGACCGGGTGGCCGCGGTCTGCTTCGGGGTGCCCTCACGAATCGACCAGCGGGCAGGCGTCGCGATCGGTTCGGTCAACATCCCGTTGGTCGACTGCCCGCTCCGGGATGTGATGCGCGAGCGGCTCGGGCTGCCGGTCGAGATCGAGAACGACGCGAACGCAGCGGCGATCGCCGAGTGGAAGGCCGGCGCCGGACGTGGCACCAATGACATGGTCATGATCACGTTGGGCACCGGCGTCGGCGGTGGGCTGATCCTGGGCGGCCGGCCGTATCGCGGCTCGATCGGCGCCGGCGCGGAGCTCGGGCACATCGTGATCGTCCACGACGGGGAGCCCTGCCGCTGCGGCGGACGGGGCCATCTCGAGTCGTACGTCTCCGGCACGGGGGCGGAGAGAGTCGCCCACGAGGCATTCGGGCCTGCCGTCGACGCCCACCGGCTCGTCCGCCTCGCGAACGAGGGGGACGCGAAGGCGATCGAGCTGCTCACCGAGATCGGCCGGAAGCTCGGCTCCGGGCTCGGCAGCCTGGTCAACATCTTCGACCCCGAGCTGATCGTCATCGGGGGCGGGTTCGCCGCCGCGGGCGAGCTGCTGCTCGCGCCGGCCCGCGAAGTGCTGGCGCGCGAGGCGCTGAAGCCGATGCGCGACTCCGTGCGGATCGTCCGGGCCGAGCTCGGCACGTCCGCCGGGATGATCGGGGCGGCGATGGTCGCCTTCGACGGGCTCGACGCGGCCGCGGGCTGATGCCCCTCGCGGTCTGCGCCACGCCGATCGGCAACCTCGAGGACGTCACCCTGCGCGTGCTGCGCGAGCTGACCGAGGCCGAGCTCGTGCTCTGCGAGGACACGCGGCACACCCGCATCCTCCTGCAGCGTCACGGGATCCCAGCGCGGCTGACGAGCTACCACGAGCACAACGAGGCCGAGCGAACGGCGCAGGTGCTCCCGCGGCTGCTGGCGGGGGCGCGGGTCGCCCTCGTCAGCGATGCGGGCCTGCCCGGGGTGAGCGACCCGGGTGCGCGCCTGGTCGCGGCGGCGCTCGAGGCAGGGGTGCCCGTGACCGTGCTGCCCGGCGCGTCGGCGGTCGAGACGGCGCTCGTCGCGAGCGGGTTTCCCGCGGAGCGCTACCAGTTTCTGGGCTACCTGCCGCGGCGCGGCGCGGCGCTTGCGGCGGTGTGGGAGGAGCTTCGCGGCTGGCCGTGGCCGGCCGTCGCCTTCGAGTCGCCGCGCCGGCTGCCGGCGGCGCTCGCCAGTCTCGCCCGGGTGCAGCCCGAGCGGCCGGTCGCCGTGTGCCGTGAGCTGACGAAGCGGTTCGAGCAGGTGGTTCGTGGCTCGGCGACCGCGGTTGCAGCACGGTTCTCGGAACCGTTACGGGGTGAGATCACCATCGTGCTTGGGGCAGGGGAGGTCGAAGAGCCCGACGAGGAGGCTGCAGTGGGTGCCGTCGCGGAGCTCGTCGCGGCGGGCGTTCCGCGACGCCAGGCGTCCGATCTCGTCTCCCGGCTGACCGGCGCTCCTCGCAACGCGCTCTACCGGGGCTCTCTGTGACGAAAGTGTAACCAGATTTGACAACGGCGACGGCGCTTCCTTACAATGGACGACGTGTTGCCTCCGCTGCGAACGATCGGTGCCTCCGCTCTGCTGTTCCTGATGCTTGCGCCCGCGGCAGATGCCTGGACCTGGCCGGCCTCGGGGCCGGTGCTGCAGCAGTTCCGGCTCGGCTCCAACCCGTACGCGGGCGGCCAGCACCGCGGCATCGCCGTCGGTGGCGCGGAGGGCGAAGCCGTCCTGGCGCCCCGGAGCGGCGCGATCTCGTTCGCCGGCTCCGTTCCGACCTACGGCCTGGCGGTGACGATCACGACCGACGACGGGTACTCGGTCACGCTCGTCCACCTCGGCTCGATCGGGGTCAAGCGCAACAGCTCCGTGTCGGAGGGCGCGGTGGTCGGGACGATCGGCCCGCCCGGCGCCGACGTCTCCGAGCCATACGTCCATCTCGGCGTCCGCCTGACCGCCGACCCGAACGGGTACCTCGACCCGCTCAGGTTCCTGCCCCCGCGACCTGCCGTCGAGGAAACGCCGCAGCCGTCCGCCGATCCGGCTCCCGAGCCGGCTCCGGCGTCTCCACCATCGCCGGCCGCGGTGCCAGCCCCAAAACCGGTGCCAGCCCCAAAACCGGTGCAAGCCCCAAAACCCGCGCCGAGCCCGAAGCCGGCCGTGTCCACGCCGCCGCAGCCGCAACAGGTGCCGCCCGTCGTTTCGACTGCGCCCGCCGAGGCGCCCCCGGCCGAGCCGGTCGTGGCCGAGCCTGCACCCTCGACTCCCGTCGTCGAGCCTCAGACGATCGAGCCTCCTGCCCCATCGACCGGTCGGCGTGAGAATCTGGTCGAGCCGGCGACCACTCCTGGCGAACCGGCTGACGCGATTCGGATTCTGCCCGGCCGCCGGGCCCCAGCCGACTCGCCGCGGGCGATCCGCTTCGCGGCTCGCGAGCACACCGCGCAGCCTGGGTCGGCCGTTGCCGGCGTCCGCCGAGTTCCGATCGTGGCCGCCGCGACGGCCCCGGCGGCGCCGGTCGAACGCACGCGCGTCCCGACTGTGGCGCACGGGCAGGTTGCTCCTGCCGAGCGCGTGCGGGGCGACCGGGAACGCCTCGCCGTCCCTGCCGAGCGGGTCGGCCCGCGGCGGGCCACCCGGTTGCCGCTACCCGAGGCACGCGTGCCCGTCGCGACGAATCTGCGTTCGAGCTCCGGCGCTCGGTGGCCCCTGGCGCTGGTCGTGACTGGGCTGACAGGCTGCGCGGCAGTCGCAGGGCTCGCGCTGTTGCGGCGCCGACCGCCCGGGCCCGCTGAGCCGGTGGGAGGCAACCCGCTGCCTATCATGGGTGGTGATGCGCTTCTACGTGACCACACCCATCTACTACGTGAACTCGACCCCGCACATCGGGCACGCGTACACGACGATCGCCGCCGACATCCTGGCGCGGCACCACCGCCAGCGCGGCGACGAGACCTTCTTCCTGACCGGAGTGGACGAGCATGCGACGAATGTCGCCCTCGTCGCGGAATCCCAGGGACTCGAACCCCAGGAGTACGTCGACCGGATCGCCGTCGTCTGGCGGGAGTTGCCCGAGCGTCTCAACGCCACGAACGACTTCTTCATCAGGACGAGCGATGAAGGCCACAAACGCTTCGTCCGGGAGTTCCTCCAGCGGATCTATGACAACGGCGATGTCTACGAGGGGGTGTACGCCGGCTGGTACTGCGTCGGCTGTGAGGCGTTCAAGACCGAAGAGGAACTCGTCGACGGGAAGTGCCCGATCCACGACCGGCCAGCCGAGTGGATCGAGGAGAAGAACTGGTTCTTTCGGCTCTCCGCCTACCAGGACCGGTTGCTCGCGCTCTATGACGAACGGCCCGACTTCGTGCTGCCGGACTTCCGCTACAACGAGGCACGCAGCTTCATCGCCGGAGGGCTGCACGACTTCTCGATCAGCCGCGCGACGCAGACCTGGGGGATCCCGATCCCCTGGGACGAGGAACAGGTCGCCTACGTCTGGGCCGATGCTCTCGTCAACTACCTGAGCGCGCTCACGTATGCCCGGCCCGACACCGACCTTGGGCCGACGTTCTGGCCGGCCGTACGCCACCTGCTCGGCAAGGACATCCTGCGCTTCCACTGTGTGTACTGGCCGGCGATGCTGCTCTCGGCGGGCTACGAGGTTCCGCAGCAGCTGTTCGTGCACGGCTACCTCCTGCTCGACGACCGCAAGATCTCCAAGAGCCTTGGCAACGTGATCGATCCGCTCGACCTGATCGACGTCTACGGCCCGGACCCCGTGCGCTACTGGTGCGCCCGCGCAGTCACGTTCGGCCAGGACGGGACGGCCTCGCTCGAGGGCTTCCGCGAGCGCTACGAGCGCGAGCTCGGCAACGACCTCGGCAACCTGCTTTCCCGGACGACCGCGATGATCTCGCGCTACCGCGAGGGAAGGCTGGCGAAGACCCCGGGCCCGGGCGCCTTCGACGCTGACGCGCTGCGCGAGGCGGTCGTCGAGCGGCTCGACCGGTTCGACATCACCGGCGCTCTCGACGAGATCTGGCAGGCGGTGCGGCGGCTCAACCAGCATGTCGAGCAGAGCGCACCCTGGGAGCTCGCCAAGGACGACGCGAAGTCGGCCGAGCTGGACGCGGTCCTGTACGAGCTCGCCGACGGTCTGTGTGCCGTTGCCGTGGCGCTAGCGCCGTATCTCCCCGAGACGTCCCCGCGCATCCTGGAGGCGCTCCGGCAGCCCTCCGGCAGCCTCGCAGTCGAGCGCATCGGCCGAGGCGTGGCCGAAGCGGTGGACGGGATTCTGCCGGCGCAGCCGCTCTTCCCGCGCGTCGACACGCCGACAGCCGCTGCGTGATCGATACGCACGCGCACCTCGAGGCGTGTGCCGGGTCCGTGCATGAGCTCGTCGAGCGGGCGAACGAGGCCGGGGTCGAGCGGATCCTCGCCGTCGGCTCGACGATCGACACGTGCCGCGTCGCGCTCGCCGCGGCCGAGGCGGAGGAGGGCGTCTTCGCCATTCTCGGGATCCACCCGCACGAGGCCGAGCGGGAGGGCGGCCGGCTCGACGAGCTGCGTCCGCTGCTCGCGCATCCGCGCGCCGTCGCAGTCGGTGAAACCGGCCTGGACTTCTACCGCAACCACGCGCCGCACGACCGGCAGCTCGCCCTCTTCGAGGCCGAGCTCGAGCTTGCCGCCGAGCTCGGCAAGGCGGTCGTGATCCACTCGCGCGCCGCGGACCGCGCGACCGTCGAGACCCTTGAACGCTTCGGCGGCACCGTCGTGCTCCACTGCTTCTCGTCGCCCGCGCTGTTGCCGGTCGCGCTCGAGCGCGGCTACTACGTCTCGTTCGCCGGCAACGTGAGCTTCCCCAACGCGTCCGAGCTGCGTGTTGCTGCTTCCCAGGTTCCGGCCGACCGGATCCTCGCCGAGACCGACAGCCCGTACCTCGCGCCGCAGCCGGTCCGGGGACGGGCGAACGAGCCGGCGCACGTGATGCACACACTGGCGGCACTCGCAGGCGCGCGCGGGGAGGATCCGACCGAGCTCGAGGCACGGATCGACGCCAACGCCTCCGCCGCGTTCTCGCTGTGACCGTCCGACCGAAGAAGAAGCTCGGCCAGCACTTCCTCGTCGACGAGAACATTCTTGGCGTGATCGAGCGGCTTGCCGGGCTCGAGCCCGGCGACGTGGTGCTCGAGATCGGCCCGGGCCTCGGCGTCTTGACCCGCTTCCTCGCCGAGCGCGTGGCCTTCGTGCACGCCGTCGAGATCGACCGATCGCTCGAGGCGCGGCTGCCGAAGCTCCCCAATCTCCGGGTCGAGCTCGGCGACGCGCTCACGCTCGACCTGGTCAGCCTCGAGCCCCCGCCGCGCAAGCTCGTCTCGAATCTGCCCTACAACGTCGCGACCCCGATCGTCGTCGAGAGCCTCGACGGGCTCCCGTCGCTGAAGTCCTGGTGCGTGATGGTGCAGCGCGAGGTGGCCGAACGTTTCTTCGCCAGCCCGGGGACGAAGGCGTACGGAGCGGTTTCGGTGCTGATCCAGCTGGCGGCGGAGCGCACCGGCTTCCACCCGGTCTCGCGCACAGTCTTCCGGCCCCCGCCGAACGTGGACTCGGCCCTGGTCGCGTTCCGCCGCCAGGCGCTCCCGGAGCGGTTCCCCGAGCTCAAGCGGCTGGTCGAGGCGTCCTTCGCCCACCGCCGGAAGACATTGCCGAACTCGCTCGAGCTGGCGGGCGCAGCCACGCGCGCGCAGGCCGCCGAGGCGCTCGCCGGGCTGGGGCGCGGTGCGAACACGCGCGCCGAGGCGCTGGCCCCCGAGGAGTTCGTCGAGCTGGCGCGGCGGCTGGGATGAGCGAGCTCTCGGCACCCGCGAAGATCAACCTCGCGCTCGCCGTCGGGCCGGCCGGCGCCGGCGGCAAACACGAGGTCACGACCGTCATGCAACGGGTCGGGCTGGCCGACAGGATCGCCCTCGAGGCCGCTCCGGCGCTCCGGGTCGAGGGCTTCGAGGGCGACTCGCTCGTCACGGCCGCGCTCGAGACTCTCGCCCGGGCAGCCGGGGCGGAGCCCTGCTGGGCCGTGCGGATCGAGAAGGAGATCCCGGTCGCAGCCGGTCTCGGCGGCGGCAGTTCGAATGCCGCCGCCGCTCTGCTCCTCGCGAATGCAACCCTCGATTCGCCGCTCCCGTCCGAGCGGCTGCACGAACTGGCGGCCTCGCTCGGCGCCGACGTCCCCTTCTTCCTCACCGAAGGCCCGCAGCTCGGCGAGGGCGACGGCAGCCGGCTGACGCCGCTCGAGCTGCCGCAGCAGTTCACCGTCCTGCTCGTGCTCGAGGACGGCGCAGACAAAGCCTCGACCGCGTCCGTCTATGACGCCTTTGACCGCCGGGACGGGGCGAACGGCTACCAGGAACGGAGGGCACAGTTGCTCGAGGCTCTGGCCGCCGGCGATCTTGCCGCGCTGCCGTCGAACGACCTGGCGTCGTCGCCGCTCGCAGACGAGCTCCGCTCGTTCGGTGCCTTCCGCGCGGATGTGAGCGGCGCGGGCCCGGCCGTCTACGCGCTCTTCAGCGACCCCGAGGCGGCGTCGGCCGCCGCGGCACGCATGGGTGCCTGCGGCCGCACTTGGATCTTGCGGCCAGCGTGGTAGGTTGCCGCCGTGAGCGAGACGGCTGCAGAGCCTCGTCCGAGTCGCTTCGGCAGGTGGCTGTTCGAGCGTCGGCTGAAGATCGCGCTCGGGATCGCGGTGCTCGAGGGGATCCTGGTCGCCGTCGAGAACGATTTCTCGCGCTGGACGGTGATCATCATCTCCGCGCCGATCATTGCCTTCTACCTCTTCGCCGGGCGTGCGCTCCAGTCGGATACGGGGCGCCAGCTGTCGTGGATCGCAGCCGCGTCGCAGGCCTTCGCCGTGATCCTCTGCGTGGCGGCGCTCGTGATCGGCGCATTCGTGCTGATCATCGCCGGCGTCTTCGCAGCGATCGCGCTCATCCTGCTCTTCGGCGAGCGTCCGGCCAAGTCGTCAAACACACGCTGAGGCACAATCACCTCGGTGGGGCGTAGCCAAGTGGTAAGGCAGCGGGTTTTGGTCCCGCGATCCCAGGTTCGAATCCTGGCGCCCCAGCCATTGCACCGGTGAGCGCTTCACCCGACCTCGCAGCAATCGTGATGGCCGCCGGCCTGGGCACGCGCATGCGCTCGTCGGTCCCGAAGCATCTCCATCCGCTGCTCGGTCGACGCGTCGTCGACTGGGTGCTCGAGTACGCCCGCGCGGCCGGCGCGGAACCGATCGTCGTCGTCGCTGCGCCGGACACCCGAGACGCGTACGGCGGAGTCAAGGTGGCGATCCAGGAGCAGCCGCGCGGTACCGGGGACGCCGTCGCTGCTGCCGGAACAGCGCTGCACCGCTTTTCCGGCCGGGTGCTCGTTCTCGACGCCGCTGCGCCGCTGCTCACTGCCGACCACCTGCGCGCACTCGTCGAAGAGCACGAGCGGCAGGGCGCGCAGGTGACGATCCTTTCCTTCGAGTCCGAGCGGCCGCTGCCCTACGGCCGCATCGTGCGCGGCGCCGACGGGGCGGTCGAGTCGATCGTCGAGGACCGCGACGCAACGCCCGAGCAGCGTGCGATCCGCGAGCTGAACTCCTCGATCTACGTGTTCGAGACGGAGCCGCTGTGGAAGGCGCTCGCGAAGCTCGACCCCCGCAACGCGCAGGGCGAGCTGTACCTGACCGACACGGTCGCTCACATCGTCGCGGGCGGTGGACACGCTGCCGCCTGGATCTGCCCCGACGAGCTGGCGACGCTCGGGATCAACACGCGGGCCGAGCTCGCCGTCGCGGCCGCCGAGCTCCGGGACCGGATCAACGAGGCGCATATGCTCGCCGGCGTGACGATCGTCGATCCTGCGACCACCTGGATCGACGCGGGCGTGACCCTCGAGGCGGACGCCGTCGTGCACCCGTTCACGGTGCTCCGCGGCTCGACGGTGGTCGCTGCCGGCGCCGAGATCGGCCCCCACGCCGTCGGGATCGACGCGTCGGTCGGCGAGGGTGCGAAGGTCGGTCCGTTCTGTTACCTTCGACCCGGAACCGTTCTCGAGGCCGGGGCGAAGGCGGGCACATTCGTGGAGATCAAGCAGTCGCGGATCGGCGCGCGCACGAAGGTGCCGCACCTGTCATACATCGGCGACGCCGAGATCGGCGAGGACACCAACATCGGTGCCGGCAACGTGACCGCGAACTACTCCCACGAGGCGGGGCGGCCGAAGGCCCGCACGACGATCGGCAAGAACGTCAGGACCGGTGTCGACAATACGTTCATTGCTCCGGTCACGGTTGGGGACGATGTTTGGCTTTGGTCGGGAACGGTCGTCACGGACGACGTCCCGCCCGGATCGCTCGTCGGCTTCCCCCCAAAGCAGGTCACCAAGGAAGGTTGGGTCTACAAGCGTGGAACACGTGACGACGACTGAGCTGGCCAGTCTCCCCGGACTGGAGTCCGTGTCCGAGCACGTGCAGCCCGAGCCCGGGCACTGGCTCGAGCGCGGTCCGCAGAAGCGGCTGATGGTGTTCGCGGGCCGTTCGCATCCAGAGCTCGCCCAGAACATCGCCGAGAAGCTCAGCGTGGAGCTGGGTGACGTCGAGCTGAAGTCGTTCGCGAACGGCGAGACCTACTGCCGCTACCTCGAGTCGATCCGCGGCGCCGACGTCTTCCTCGTCCAGACCGGCTGCGACCCCGTCGACCGGAACCTGATGGAGCTGCTGCTGATGATCCAGGCGGCGAAGCTCGGCTCTGCAAAGCGGATCACCGCCGTCATTCCGTGGTTCCCGTATTCGCGCCAGGATCGGAAGGCGCGGCCGCGCGAGCCGATCTCCGGCCGGCTCGTTGCGGACATGCTCCAGCTTGCCGGCGCCGACCGCGTGCTGACGATGGACCTGCACGCGGGCCAGATCCAGGGCTTCTTCACGATCCCGGTCGACCACATGACCGCGCTGCCGCTATTCGCACGCCACTTTCGCGACCTCGGCCTCCAGGGAGACGGGATCGTTTCCGTCGCACCGGACGCGGGCCGGGCAAAGGTGGCGGTCCGCTTCGCGGAGATGCTCGAGGCCGACTTCGCGATCATGAACAAGACACGGCCGGCACACGACCTCGCCGCGGTGACAGAGATCACGGGTCGCGTGCGGGACAAGGTCGCTCTCGTCGGCGACGACGTGATCATGACGGGCGGCACGCTGCTCGCCGGGGCCGAGGCGCTGAAAGAGCAAGGCGCGACCGCCGTCTGGGTCTTCGCCACCCACGGCATCTTCGCCGCCGGCTCACTCGAGCGGTTCGCCGAGGCCGACCTGGCGGGGATCGTCCTCACCGATACCGTGCCAATCGACTCGCTGAGGCGACCCGAGAACATGACGGTGCTGCCGGTCTCCGGGCTGCTCGCCGAGACGATCATGAACGTGTTCTGCGACGACTCGGTTTCCGCCATCTTCGGCGGAGAGAACCAGCTCTTCTAGGCACTCCTCGCTACACTGCCCGGCGGTCATGGCCGGCGAACGAATTCGTCTCGAGGTGCAGGAGCGCGAGCAGCGTGGGTCGCGCGAGTCTCGGCGCCTGCGCAAGGACGGGCTGATCCCGGGCGTCCTCTACGGGCGCGGGAACAAGCCGCACCCGATCTCCGTTCACGAGCGCGAGCTGCGCCGTGTGTTGACCGGCGGCCACGGCCTGCACGCGATCCTCGACGTCGTCCTCGACGGTCAGAAGTCCACGCACTCGTCGATCCTCAAGGAGTACCAGGTCGACCCGATCCGCGGGAAGATCGAGCACTTCGACCTCCAGGAAGTCCGGCTCGACGAGGCGATTCAGACCGCGGTCGTGGTCGAGCTCGTCGGCGAGTCTGCCGGCACGAAGGCGGGCGGCGTCCTCTCCCAGGTGACGCGCGAGATCCGGGTCGAGGCCCTGCCGCTCGAGGTTCCGGAGCGGATCGAGCTCGACGTCACTGCGATGGAGATCGGCGACACGCTGCGCCTCTCCGACCTGCCGCCGCGCGAGGGCGTCACCTACCTCGACGACCCGGAGACGGTGCTCGCGACCGTGACCGTGCCGACGAAGGTCGAGGAGCCGGAGCCCGAGGAGCTCGAGGAGGGCGAGGAGCTCGAGGAGGGGGAAGTGCCCGAGGGCGAGGAAGCGCCGGAGGGAACGGCCGAGGCGCCCGCCGAGGGCGAGCCGGAAGCCGGCGGCAAGCCGGAAGCCTCCGAAGGCTAGGGCGCCATGCCGTTATTCCGTCGGGGCGAGGCTGCCTCGACGCTCGACCTGCTCGTCGCCGGACTGGGGAACCCCGGACGCGAGTACGCGCATACCCGGCACAACGTCGGCTGGATGGTCCTGGACGAGCTGGCGCGGCGGCACGGCGCCTCGTGGAAGACGAAGTTCTCTGGCAAGCTGGCCGAGGTGCGGATCGACGGCGCGCGCATCGCGCTGCTGAAGCCCGAGACGTACATGAACGAGTCTGGGCGGTCGATCCGCACCGCCGCGAAGTTTTTCAAGACGCCGGTTGACCGCGTGCTGGTCGTCCACGACGACGTCGACCTCGAGGAGGGCCGGCTGCAGGCCAGGCCCGGCGGCGGGCTGGCCGGCCATAACGGGCTGCGCTCGATCGCCCATGAGCTCGGCTCCCAGGACTTCCTGCGGCTGCGGGTCGGCGTGGGCCGCCCGGGCCGAGGCGACCGGCGGTCGGTCGCCGACTTCGTGCTCTCCCGCTTCGCACCGGAGACCGACGTGGAAGCGCTCGTCCAGCGTGGGGCGGACGCCGTCGAGACCCTCGTGCGCGAGGGCGTCGAGGCGACGCAGCAGCGCTTCAACTGACCCGCAACCGGCGCATTCGCGTCACACCTGCGTGACGGGTTGAGCGCTAGCTTCCCACCCCCCACCCTAGGGTGGGGGGTGGGCGAAAAGGAGCGCGCCGTCGGCGCCGATCATCAGGGGCGGCGCGAGCCCCGGCCGCATCTAGACTGACCCCAGCGGAACCGCCGGTTCCGCCTTTCGTCTTGGACCGGCCGAACGATCCGACACCCGCCGACTCGACCCCCGCGGCCACTCTGCCGAGCGAGCCGACCCTGCGCCCGCTCGCCCGCGAGCTCGCGGAGAACGAGCGCCTAACGGCGTTCGCGGCCGGGCTTTCCCAGGCCCCCGCCGCGCGGGTTTCGGAGCCGGCACTGCCGCTCGTCCTCGCGGCGCTCCACCTTCACCTCGACCGCGCGCTCGTCTGCCTGCTCCCCGAGGACGCAGACGCCCGGGACGCCGCCGAGGCCGCCGCCTGGTACCTCGGCGACGATCGGGTGGCGCTGCTGCCGAGCCGCGGCGTCGGCTGGGGGTCGGGGCTCCAACCGCCGCCGCACCTGGTCGGCGAGCGGGCTCGGGCGCTCGACGTGCTCGCCGCCGGCGGGCTCGTCTGCGCATCGGCGACCGCGCTCGCGGAGCTGATGCCCCCGCCTGCCGCCCGCCCGGCGCGGCTCGACCTCGCCGTCGGGGACGAGCCGGGCATCGACGCACTCGCCGAGCACCTGGCGCTGGCCGGATACGAGCGCGTGGAGCGGGTCGAGGAACGCGGCCAGTTCGTCGTTCGCGGCGGGATCGTCGACGTGTTCCCGACCACCGGCCGGGAGCCGCTCCGCATCGACTTCTTCGGCGACGAGATCGAGGCGATCCGCGCCTTCTCAGCCTTCACGCAGCGGGCGCTGCGCCCGCTCAAGAGCGCGACTGTCTATCCGGCGGCCGAGCGCCGGCTCGACATCGAGGAACCCGTCCTGCGCGACGAGGGCGAGGCTGTTCCCATCCCGACGGATCTCGTCCGCCCGCTCGCCCGGGCGCCCGACCTCGTCTTCGAGCCCGAGGAGGTGCGCCGCATCTGGGAGGAGGAGCAGCTCTCGCCGCCGCCGGTTTCCGGCGCGGCCGTCCTCGATCCGTTCCCGCGAGGACAGGCGTTCGCGTTCGAGGCGCAGCGGCCGGCCGTCGCCGCCCGCGGGCTCGCGGAGGCCGAGAACGAGCTCGCCTCGTTCGTCCGGGCCGGCCAGCGCGTCGTCGTGGCGTTTCCGCACCGCGGGGACGCGCTCCGCACCGCGAACATGCTGCGGAAGCTGGCCGTCGAGTGGCTGGAGGAAGGCGCCGAGCTGCCGGGCGGCGAGGGCCTCTTCTTCACCGTCTCGCCGGCACGCCGCGGCTTCGTCTGGCGCGACCTCGGCGTCGTCCTCCTGCCCGACACGCAGATCTTCCGCAAGCGCGCACCCCGCGGCGACGCGCGCCTCGGCCGCGCGCTGCAGTCGTTCGCCGACCTGCGCACGGGCGACTACGTCGTCCACGAGGAGCACGGAGTGGGGAAGCTGCTCGGCTTCGAGACGAAAGAGGTCGCCGGCGTCACGCGCGACTACCTTTTCCTAGGGTTTCGAGGCGAAGACCGACTCTACGTCCCGCACGAGCAGATCGGCAAGGTCTCGCGGTACATCGGCGCCGACTCGAAGGCGCCCGCGCTCTCCAAGCTCGGCGGCAAGGCATGGCAGCTGCTCAAGAGCCGCGCGCGCGAGTCGGTTCAGGAGCTTGCCGGCGAGCTGATCGCGCTCTACGCCCGGCGGCAGACGACTCCCGGGGTCGCCTTCGACCTCTCCGGCGACTGGCTCGAGCGGCTCGAGGCCGAGTTCCCGTACCGTGAGACGGAAGACCAGCAACGCGCGATCGAGGCGGTCAAGGAGGACCTCGAGGCGCCGTCGCCGATGGACCGGCTCGTCTGCGGCGACGTCGGCTTTGGCAAGACGGAGGTCGCCGTCCGCGCCGCCTTCGCCGTCGCGCTGAACGGCAAACAGACCCTGATGCTCGTGCCAACAACCGTCCTCGCCCAACAGCACTGGAACACCTTCCGCGAGCGCTACCGCGACTTCCCGGTGAACATCGAGATGGTCTCGAGGTTCAGACGACCACAAGATGCCAAGCGGGTACTTCGAGACTTCTCCGAAGGAAGAGTCGATGTTCTGATCGGCACGCACCGGATCCTCTCCCGGGACGTGATCCCCAAGAGCCTCGGCCTGGTGATCGTCGACGAGGAGCAGCGCTTCGGCGTCGCCCAGAAGGAGCTGCTCCGGTCGCTGCGGCTCGAAGTCGACGTCCTCTCGATGAGCGCGACGCCGATCCCCCGCACGCTGCACATGTCGCTCTCGGGTCTGCGGGACATCTCTGTGATCGAGACCCCGCCGGAGGGACGCAGACCGATCCGTACCCACGTCGGCGAGTACGACGAGGAACTCATCCGCCTCGCGCTGACGCGCGAGGCTAGTCGAGGCGGCCAAAGCTTCTACGTCCACAATCGCGTCGAGACGATCGAGGAGAGGGCGGCCGAGCTAGCGCAACTCTGTCCAGAGTTGCGCGTGATCACCGCCCACGGCCAGATGAAGGAGCGCGAGCTCGAGGAGCGGATGATGCAATTCCTGAGCGGGGACGCCGACGTGCTCGTCTCGACGACGATCATCGAGTCGGGCCTGGACATTCCACAGGCGAACACGCTCATCGTCGAGCGTGCCGACACGCTCGGCCTCGCCCAGCTGTACCAGATCCGCGGCCGGGTGGGACGTTCCGACCTGACCGCCTACGCGTACCTCTTCTACCCCGCTGCGTCCGAGCTCACGCCGGAAGCCCGTGCGCGGCTCGCGACGCTCGCCGACCACACCGAGCTTGGCGCCGGATTCGCGATCGCGATGCGTGACCTGGAGATCAGAGGGGCGGGGGAGCTACTGGGCGCCGAGCAGTCGGGTCACGTCGCGGCGGTCGGCTTCGAGCTCTACGTCGAGCTGCTCAACGAGGCAGTCGCCGAGCTGTCCGGCCGCCGCCGTGCGGCGGCACGGCCGATCCGCGTCGACGCGCGGGTCGACGCCTACGTGCCGGCTGCGTATATCGGCTCGGAAGCGCTCAAGATCGACCTGCACCGGCGTCTCGCGCTGACGGAGTCCGAGGACGAGTTGCGCGAGCTTCGAGCCGCCGTCGAGGACCGCTACGGCGAGCTGCCCGATCCGGTCGAGAACCTGTTCGCGATCCAGGAGTCGAAGTTGAAGCTCGCGCGAGCCGGCGCCGACTACCTCGTCTTCCGGAGCGGCCGGATCACCGTCGGCCCGTTGATCCTCGGCTCGGGAGAGCTGCGCGAGCTCAGAGAGCGGGCGGCCACGGCCGTCTACTCCTCCGGCAACCACGAGGTGGCGTTGCGCCAGGACGACTTCCGGGATGCGCTCGGACTGGTTGACGCTATCCTGGAGGCGCGGCAGGCGGCCTAGAGATGAGACCGCTCCGCTTCCTGCTCGCCCCGCTCGCGCTCGCGTCGGCCCTCGCGGCCGGCTGCGGCCACGACACGCTCTCGGTGCCGAAGGCGGCGATCGCGGTCGTCGGCGACCGGACGATCACCCGCGCCCAGTTCGACGAGCTGATGTCACAGGCGCGGCAGTCCTACGCCGGCCGGGGTCGTCCCTTTCCCGCCGCAGGTACGCGTGCCTACGCCGAGCTGAAGGCGATCGCGGTCCGCCTGCTGGTCGAGCGCACGGAGCTCGAGCAGAAGGCGCCCGGCCTTGGCGTGACGATTGCCGGCAGCCAGGTCGAGGCCCGGCGCAGGCTGCTGATCGAGGACACCTTCGGCGGAGACGACGACCGGTATCGAGCGCGGCTGCGAGCGGAGCGGATGACCGACGCCCAGGTGCGCTCGGCCCTCCGCGCCCAGCTTCTGTCCGAGGCCGTCTTCCAGGCGGTGACGGCGGACGTGACCGTGAGCACCGTGACTGTCCAGCGCTACTACGAGGACCACATCGGCGACTACTCGACGTCGGGGCGGAGGACGCCGTTTGCCTCCGTACGCGAGTCGATTCGCCGCCGGCTGCTCGGAGAGAAGCGAACGCGTGTGTTCGACCGCTGGCTCGCCGGCGTGCACCGCGAGTTCGCGCCGAGAACGGCGTACGCGGCGGGCTTCGCACCTGCGGACGGACCCTGATTGGCCGCTGCTAGTCTGCACCGGCCGATGAGGCGCCTTTTTCTTCTTCCGCTGGCGGCGACGCTTGCCCTGCTCGCCGCCTCGTGCGGCGGCGGGGGCGGTAGCTCGATCTCGAAGGACGATGCGGCCGTGGTCGCGGGTGAGCACATCACGCGCGCCACACTCGACCGCCGGATGCACGAGGCCAAGTGCAGCTACGACCTCCAGAAGCGCGCGTTCCCGAAGGCCGGATCGGCCGAGTACCAGGCGATCCAGACGCAGATCCTCCAGAACTTCGTCCAGCGCGCACAGATCCAGCAGAAGGCACCCGAGCTCGAGGCGACCGTCAGCGACAAGCAGGTCGACGACCAGCTCAAGCAGCTCAAGAAGCAGTACTTCGGCGGTAGCGAGAAGCGCTACCAGGCCGAGCTCAAGAAGCAGTGCGTGACCGACGCGGAGGTGCGCGCTGACATCCGCGCGAACCTGCTCTCGGACGCGGTCTACAAGAAGGTGACCGCGAACGTCAAGGTCACCGAGGCGGACGCGAACGACTACTACCTCAAGAACTCGCTCAACTTCACACAGGAGCAGACCCGTCTCGTGCGCCACATCCTGGTCAAGGACAAGAAGACCGCCGACAAGCTCTACGCGCAGCTCAAGGGCGGTGCCGACTTCGCCGCACTGGCCAAGAAGTACTCGCAGGATCCGGGCTCGAAGGCACAGGGCGGCCGGCTGACGATCACGAGGGGCAAGACCGTGCCCGAGTTCGACAGGACCGCATTCGAGCTGAAGACCGGCGCGCTGTCGAAGCCCGTGAAGTCGCAGTTCGGCTGGCACATCATCGAGGCCCTGAAGCCGGCGACTCCGCGCAAGGCGACGCCCTTCCCGCAGGTCAAGGAGGCGATCCGCCAGCAGCTGCTCCAGCAGGAGCGGAGCGACGCCCTCAAGCGCTGGCTCGACGGCGTCAAGGCGGAGTACGCCTCGGAGACCAAGTACGCGGCCGGGCTCGCGCCGCCGGCGACGACGACGGCGCCGACCACCACGGGCTAGCACGATTGCTGGACGGGACACCGGCCTGGCGGAGGCGCTCCTCGATCTCCAGCGCCTGACGGAACGGCTGCGGCGCGACTGCCCATGGGACCGCGAGCAGACCGCGCGGACGATCGTCCCCCATACGCTCGAGGAGGCCTACGAGGTCGCTGACGCCGCGCTGGCCGACGACGCGCCGAAGCTGCTCGACGAGCTCGGCGATCTCCTCTTCCAGGTGTATTTCTTGGCCTTGCTCCTATCGGAGCAAGGCCAAGGGGGACTGGAGGACGTCGCTCGGAACGTTTACGAGAAGCTGGTGCGTAGGCATCCCCACGTCTTCAGAGAGGCCGTGGCCGAGACGCCGGACCAGGTGCGCCGAACCTGGGAGGAGACGAAGCGCGCCCTGGAAGGGCGTGCCGGGATCTTCTATGACGTTCCCGAAGCGCTGCCGGCGCTCATGCACGCGCGCAAGGTGCAGCGGCGGGCCGCGTCGGTCGGCTTCGAGTATCCGGATGCGGCAGGCGCACTCGACGACCTCGAGGACGAGCTCGGCGAGCTGAAGCATGAGCTCGCCGCAGGGTCGGCCGAGCGGCGCGCCGAAGAGCTCGGCGACCTGCTCTTCGCGTGCGTGAACGTCGCCCGGCGGCTCGACGCCGACCCCGAGCTGGAGCTGCGCCGTGCGACCGGACGGTTCGTCGCTCGCGTCGAGGAGGCGGCGAGACTGGCCGGACAGGCGGGCGACGACTGGGCACGTCTCCCGCTCGTCGAGCAGGATCGCTACTTCGACCTCGCCAAGGAGAACCAGGCATGAGCGCTATCGCAACCGTCCACGCCCGCCAGATCCTCGACTCGCGGGGAAACCCAACCGTCGAGGTCGATGTCGTCCTCGACTCCGGCGCACTTGGCCGCGCCGCCGTTCCCTCCGGAGCGTCGACCGGCGTGCACGAGGCCGTCGAACTGCGCGACGGCGGCCCGGAGTACGGCGGCAAGGGCGTGACCGGAGCGGTCGGCAACGTCCGCGGCGAAATCGCCGAGGCGGTTCGCGGCCGCGACGCTGCCGACCAGCCAGAGCTGGACCGGGCCCTCGTGGAACTCGACGGAACGCCGAACAAAGGGCGCCTCGGGGCGAACGCGATCCTGGGCGTCTCGCTCGCCGTGGCCAAGGCCGCGGCCGCGGACGCCGGCGTGTCGCTGTTCCGGTACCTCGGCGGCGAGGAGGCGAACATGCTGCCGGTGCCGATGCTGAACGTGATCAACGGCGGCGTCCACGCGCAGAACTCGATTGACCTGCAGGAGTTCATGGTCGTACCGGCGGGCGCGGAGTCGTTCGCAGAGGCGCTGCGCATCGGCGCGGAGACCTTCCACGCGCTCCGCGGCGTGCTGCACGAGCGCGGGCTGGCGACCGGGGTCGGCGACGAAGGCGGCTTCGCGCCGGATCTCGCGTCGAGCGAGGGCGCGATCGAGGCGATTCTCGAGGCGGCCGAGCGCGCCGGGCACCGTGACCGCGTGGCGATCGCGCTCGATCCGGCCTCGACTGAGTTCTTCCGCGACGGCGTCTACCGGTTCGAGGGGCGCGAGGCCGACGGCGCGGCGATGGGCGACTTCTACGAGGGTCTCGCGGAGCGGTACCCGCTCGTCTCGATCGAGGACGGCCTGGCGGAGGACGACTGGGCCTCGTGGCGCGCGCTGACAGAGCGGCTCGGTGATCGCCTGCAGCTCGTCGGCGACGATCTGTTCGTGACGAACGTCGAGCGGCTTCGCAGGGGAATCGAGGAGGGTGTCGCGAACTCGATCCTCGTGAAGGTCAACCAGATCGGCACGCTGACGGAAACCCTTGATGCCATCGCGCTCGCGCGCGCGAACGGCTACAGCGCGGTGATCTCCCACCGCTCGGGCGAGACCGAGGACACGACGATCGCCGACCTCGCGGTCGCGACCGGCGCCGGGCAGATCAAGACCGGCGCGCCGTCACGAACCGACCGGGTCGCCAAGTACAACCAACTGCTCCGGATCGAGGAGGAGCTCGGCCCGCGGGCGCGGTATCCGGGCTGGGACGCTTTTCGCTCGCGCCCCTCCTAGAACGGAGGAGGGAGCCTCTCGGCTCCCTCCTCCGTTCCCTTGGTTTGCGTTGCCCTACTGCCCGGGGCTGACGCGCACCGAGACGAGGCGGCGGTTCGAGACACCCGCCAGCAGGTTCTCGCCGCCCTTCCGAGCACGGACGAAGAACACCAGCTGAGCCCCTGACCTCATCGGCAGGCCCCTCAGCGGGCGGAAGGTCATCGTCGCCCAGCCCGTGGAGTCGGTCTGCGTCTCACCGGCGTTCGTGACCCGGTTCGCCGGCACGCCGATCGCATAGACCAGTGCCCCGGCCACGGCCTTCCCGGCCTGGGTCTCGGTCACCCTGAACCGAGCGGTGATCTGTTCGTCGCGCGAGCGGATCACGCTCGGGGTGAACTTGGCCTGCGAGATCACGAGCCGGTTCGGAAGCGAGACGGCCGTGATCGAGATCGCCCCGCCGACACCGACGGGCGTCGGAGTCGGGGTTCCGCTGTTGACGACGTCGGTGGTGTCCGAGCGTGCCTTCGTCGAGTCGACCAGGTTCTTCGCCGTCACCTCGACGCGGAGCGTGTTGTCCTTGTCAGCGGCGCGGACGCCGTAGGTCTTGCCGGTCGCTCCGCTGATGTCCTTGCAGTCGGAGCCGTTCTTGTCGCACGACTGCCACTGGAAGGCGAAGCTCGACGGCCCCTCGGCCCACTTGCCGGGATCGGCCGTCAGCGTCTCACCGACCTGCGCCTTCCCCGAGATCGTCGGCTTCGACGTCGAGCGTGGTGCCGCGTTGCCCGAGATCACGTCCGACGGCTTCGAGTCGGCGTCCGTCGACCCGTCCGAGTTCTTTGCAGTCACCGTCACCCGAACGGTGTTGCCGACGTCGGCGTCGGTCAGCTTGTAGGTCTTCGACTTCTGGCCGTCGATCTTGCCGCAGGACGTTCCGTCCTGGTCGCACCGCTGCCACTGGTACGTGAACGAGGTCGGACTGCCGCTCCATGCTCCGTTGTTCGCAGTCAACGTCTGGCCGACCATGACTTTGCCGTCAATGGTCGGCTGGGTCGTGTTCTGGGGCGCGGCCGCCAGCGCACTGGCTGCCACCACGCCCGCAAGCACAAGCAGGCTCGCACCGAGCCCAATCAGCTTTCTCATCTGGTTGCCCCCTTTTCCTTGAACGCCCCTCCTATTCGCCTGCTCGGCAAACCTCAAACGTCGGGTGACTCCCATCGCTACCCTTGATGCGTGGCGGTCCCGGTCTCCAGGAGGACGAAGATCCTCGCGACGATCGGGCCTGCAAGCGCCAATCCGGACCGGCTTGCCGCGCTGGTTGCGGCCGGTATGGACGCCGCGCGACTCAACTTTTCGCACGGTCGCCACGACGAGCACCGGGCCGGAGCGGAGCTGCTTCGAGCGGCGGCGGACGACGCCGGGCGTCCGCTCGCGCTCGTCGCCGACCTCCAGGGCCCGAAGCTCCGGGTGGGCGACCTGTCGGTCCCGAACACCCTGGCACGCGGACAGGAAGTCGTTGTCGCTCCCGAGGAAGCTGCACGCGACGGCGACCTGCCGGTCTCCCCGGCGGTCATCGGCGAAGTGCTCTCACCCGGCAACGACGTGCTGATCGACGACGGTCTCGTCCGGCTGCGGGTCGAGGAGGTCGAGCACGGCCGTGCCCGCTGCATCGTCCTCGTCGGCGGCGTCGTCGCCGCGCACAAGGGAGTCAACCTGCCGGGCGTTCAGCTTCCGATCCCGTCGCTGACCCCGAAGGACGTGAGCGACCTCGAGTTCGCGCTCTCGCTCGGAGTGGACTTCGTCGCGCTCTCTTTCGTCCGCTCGGCGGCCGACGTGCGGGAGTTGCGCAGGCTGATCGAGGAAGCGGGCTCTCACGCCGAGGTGATCGCGAAGATCGAGAAGGCGGAGGCGGTCGAGGCGCTCGACGGCATCCTCGACGAGGCTGACGCGATCATGGTCGCCCGCGGTGACCTCGGGGTCGAGATCGGTCCGGCGTCCGTGCCGCTTCTCCAGAAGCGGATCATCCTGCAGGCACTCGAGAGCGGGAAGCCGGTGATCACCGCGACTCAGATGCTCGAGTCGATGATCCACCAGGCCGAGCCGACGCGAGCGGAGGCGAGCGACGTCGCCAACGCGGTGCTCGACGGATCGTCAGCGCTGATGCTGTCGGGTGAGACGGCGGTCGGCGAGTACCCCGTGGAGGCGGTGGAGTACATGGACCGGCTCATCCGGGCCGTCGAGCCGAGCCTCGGCTACCGGCATCAGATGCCCGACCCGCGCGAAGAGCCCGGCGTCGGGCGGGCGATGTCGAACGCGGCCTGTGACATCGCCGAGGCGCTGGGCGCGAAGACGATCCTCGTGCCGACGGCAACCGGCCGCACGGCGTCCGCCGTCGCGCGCCTTCGTCCGCGGCGTCCGATCGTCGGGCTGTCGCACAACCAGTACGCGGTTCAGCAGATGGCGCTCGAGTGGGGCGTGATCCCGCTGCTCGTCCCGGAGGCCGAGGACGTGCAGGGTCTGTGGCAGATGTCGGTCGCCGCGGTGCGCGACGCCGGGTTGGTCGCCGAGGGCGACCGGATCGTGATCACCGCCGGGACCTCGGTGAACATCCCGGGCTCGACGAACGTCATTCGCGTCGACGTCGTCTAACGCTCGCGGCGGCTTCGCCGCCGCCCTGTGCCGCGCCCGCCGTGTCGGTCGCGGCGGCGAAATGCATGGACCGTCCGCGGGTGTGCCCCTGAGAAGGAGTCAACGCTGAGGGCGCCGAACACCGGGTGCCCATGCCCCTGCTTCGAGGAAGACGTCGCGGCCGCCGTCGGATTGCCCGCTGGGTCGCCCTCGGCCTCGTCGTCCTGCTCGCGCTCCTTTACTACCGACCTGTGCGCGCCTACGTGCAGACACGGCACACGCTGGAGGTGCGCACCGCCGAGGTGCGGGCGCTCAGCATCCGCAAGCGTCAACTCGAGGAGCGACTGGCTGAGATCCGAAGCGGCGGCACGCTCGTGCGCGGCGCGCGGCGGCTCGGGCTGGTCGAGCCGGGCGAGCATCTTTTCATCGTGCGCGGCATCCCCGAGTGGCGCCGTGCCCACTCCAGGTCGCGCTAGCCCCTACTAGCCCTCCTGGTTCTCACGGCTACGATCGGCGGATGGACGACGCCGCAGTCGTCGGCCGCCAGCTCGGACGCGCTCCGCGCGCCTTCAGACGCGTGGTCGTGCGCTGCCCGTTCGGCGCGCCGGCCGTCACCGAGCAGGAGCCGTACGACGACGCCGGCGCGCCGTTCCCGACGACCTACTGGCTGACCTGCCCGCATCTCGTCGCCGCAGTCTCGCGGCTGGAAGCGGCGGGCGGAGTCGAGCGCTGGAGCCAAGAAGCCCGGCGCGATCCCGAGCTCGCAGAGAGCCTCGAACGGGCGACGGACGAGCAGCGCGCGGTACGGCGCGAGCTGTCGGGCAGGGACGGTGCCCGCGACGGCAGCGCGTCGCTCGAGCTCGGGATCGGCGGCTCGGCCCGGCGAGGGAGCCTGAAGTGCCTCCACGCGCACGTCGCTTTCGCCCTCGCGCGGCCCGGGTACGCGCTCGGCGAGCGCATCCTCGCCGAGGTCGAGACGCCCTGGCCTGCGGACGAGTGCTGCAGCAGGCTCGGCTCGTGACGAGCGCCGCCGCGATCGCCCGCCAGGAATGGGCCGAGGGACACCGCCGCGTCGAGGCGGAGCGCGAGCACCCGGCGCGCTACCGCCTCCTGCGCCTGCAGGTCGACGCGGTCACCGAGCAGCTGCGGCGACGGCTCGGGTCTGTCTTCACGCTCGCGGAGCTCGCCGCCGAGTACCGGCGGGCGGAGCCGTGGGTGCGCGAGGCGATCGCGGAGCTTCCGCCCGAGAGTCGCTGGCCGCCCGGGGTGACGACCGCGGCCGACGCCGCCTTCCACCTCTTCGCGCGCGGAGCGCGAGACTACGAGCCCTGAGCGCTCAATCAACAGTCAGACAGGACCGCCGGCCGCCCAGACGACGCCGGTTCCTGCGCTTCTGGATCGTGGCGGGCGCGGTCGTGGTCACGTTCGTCGCAGGCCTCGCCCTCGGCCAGGCGCTCGACGACAGCCCGGCTCCCGGGCGCAACCAGACCCTGGTTCGCACCCTGAAACCGCTCGAAGTGCCGCCGGCCTCCAAGACGGTCACGGTCACGGTCACGGTAAGACGTTAGAAAGCTGCACATTTGGGTAACTTCCGTCTATGGCAATCAGCCGCGGGTCCGGTAGGCGCGCTTCGGGCACGGATCCCGACTGGCTGACGCTCGGTCAGGCTGCGAAGTACCTCGGCGTTGCCCAGAGCACGATCCGCAAGTGGTCCGACCAGGGCCTCCTGCCCGCCTTCTACACACCCGGCGGGCACCGGCGCTTCCGGCGGCGCGACCTGGACGACTTCCTTGCCCGCTCGGGCCGGGCCGGCAGGCCGGGGCCGCTCGTCCTGATCGTCGACGACGACGCGGGCCTGCGCGGTTACGTGCGGGCGAGCCTCGAGGCGGAGGGCTACGCCGTGCGCGAGGCGGGGAGCGCGGAGGAAGGCCTGGCCGCACTCGACGAGGAGCCGCCCGACCTGATCCTGCTCGACGTGATGATGCCGGAGGTCGACGGCTGGGAGATGCTGCGCCACGTGCAGGAGCGCCACGGCGTCGGCGCGATTCCGGTGATCATGTTCAGCGGCCGCATGGACGACGGCGCCGCCGAGGCGAAGAGCCGGGGTGCGCAGGGCTTCATCGGCAAGCCGTTCGACCCGGAGTCGCTCGTCGAGTCGACGAAGCAGCTGCTACCAGTTTGAGCATCGGCGCCTGGCTTCAGTCTGGCACCGATTCCGTGTTACAGCTCCTCGCCCGCGCGGAGGAGACCTGCAGCGATCACGCCCAGCGCGGCGATGAGCGCGATCCAGATGCCGATCGACCGGCCGCTCGTGCCCGCGAACGTGTCGGGGATCGAGATCAGGCGGACCAGGACGAGGACCGTGGCGATCGCTCCGAGCCCGATCGTGACGAGGCTTTCGGGAACGGTGGGCGGGAGCTCGATTCCCGCCTGCCGCAGAACGGCGAGGGCGATCAGGAGCAGCCCGATGAAGAAGACGACCTTCCCGATCGTGCCGGTGTGCCAGCCGATCACAGCAAGCGTCGGCCCCTCGATCGACTTGCCCGCGTACCACGACGTGAAGGAGGAGAGCATCAGGACGAGGCCGGCGACCCAGGTGATCCGCTCGCCCGAGCTCCAGATCCCCCCGGTCGGACGGGGTTGCGGCTGCGGGCCGGAAACGGACACCGCTGGACGCCGCGGCTCGGGCTCGGGCGGCTCCGGCTCGTCGAAGTCGAAGAGGTCCGGGGTTTCCACACGCGGAAGTATGGGCATGTTCGAGGTCGGCAGCGCGGTTATCCGAATCAGAGGGGGTCGAATACATGGCAGTAACCGTGGTCCAAACGCCCGTGCACGCTGCGTCGCCGCTTGCGGCAGGCGTGAAGGTGAAGGGCGAGTACCGCTGCGCAGGGTGCGGGTACGGCGTGACGATCTATCGAGAGTTGCCGAACTGCCCGATGTGCGGTTCCGGAGCCTGGGAGCAGCTGGCGTGGAGCCCGTTCGCGAGACCCGGGGCCGAGCTCAACGACGTGCTTTGACGATTGATCGGAAAGTCGTCGATCAATCATCTAGAGCCCGAACAGCTTCGTGATCTCGTCCCAGACGGTCACTGCCACGACGAGGCAGGCCAGGAGGAGCAGGCCGAGGAATGCCCAGAAGCGCCACCGTGCCATGCGGGTCGCACGGCGGTGCTCGATCCTGGCGTAGCGCTTGGCCCGGTAGAACCGGTAGGCGCGGTCGACCGCGCTCGGGTCGAGCGGCGGCGCCTCCGTGCGCGGCCGTCGGCGCTGTGCAGGCTCGGCCATCGCCTCGGATTCTAGTCCCCGACCCGGGCTTGGTAGCTCTTCCCACCGGCGTGAGAGATACTTTTGAAGGGGTTGAGACCATGGCTGTAGAGATCCCTGGCCGGTCAACGGCGCTGTCTGCGTTCCTGGTGGGCGCCGAGCAGTCGGCGGCGGTCGCGACCGCCGCCGAGGCGTTCCAGGCCGTCGCCGGGGCGACGCGCGCGGGGACGGCTGCCGATCTCGTCCTGGTGCGCATGGTCGAGCGGGGCGAGCTCGTGGTCCGCGCAGTCGCCGCTTCCGCGGCCCTCGCGGGGGAGCTCGCAGGGCTAGGGTTCGCCGACCCCGTGCCCGAGGACGAGGTGGACGAGCTCGATCGTCTCGCGGCAGGCGTCCGAGCCGTGGCGACGCGTGTCGGTGCGGGCGCCGTTTTCTCTCTGCCGGTCCGGCTCGACGGCTCCGTCGTCGGATCGCTCGATCTGCTGCGAGGCGCGGAGGAGTTCGGGCCGGAAGAACGGGAGGTCGCACGGGCCGGGTCGGCTCAAATTGCGCTCGTGGTTCGCGCCTTCGCCAACACCGGCGGCGGGGTGACGACTCCGACCGCGCTGCAGCTTGTGGCCGACGCGCTCGGAGCAGGCGCCGACCCGGCGCGCACGGCCGAGCGGGTCGCGCGCCTGGTTGCGGACGTGACCGGCGCGGAGGCGTGCCTGCTCTGGAGTACCGAGGGCGACGACGGCCTGACCCTGCTCGCCCATGCGGGCGTAGTCGACGCCGACACCATCCGTCCGCTCGCAGACGCCGCTTCGGCCTCGCGCGGGCCCGCGAAGCTCGAGCAGCTCGACGGGCTGCTGGTCGCATCGCTCCCGCTCGGCCAGCAACTGGGTGTCCTCCAGGCCGTGTTCACCCCGGAGGCGGCGCCGCCGGACGCGGAGCTGCCTTCGCTCGCAGCCTTCGCCAACCGCGCGGCCCAGACGCTGCGCGCGGGCGCGCGGGCCGGGGACATGCGGCGCGAGCTCGACCGGACACGCGATCTCCTCTCGGTCGTCGGCCAGGCCACTGCGCAGCTCTCACTCGCACACACGCTCGAGACTGCGGTCGACCGGTTGCCCGGCCTCCTCGACGTCCGCACCGTCGGCGTCTACCTTCTGGACGAGGGGCGACTCGAGACGGCTGCCTCCCGGGAGATCGCGGGACCACACGCGGTCGTCGCCGAGCGCCTGCTCCAGCTCGCGCTCGGGCCCTTTCGCGCGCGCGGTCTCGTCGCCTCGGTCGACGCGGCCGAGGATCGCCACCTCGAAGGCGTTCGCGCGGCGGTCACCGAGGCCGGGATCGAGGCGGCCCACGCCGTCCCGCTCGTCGCCCACGGCGACCTGATCGGCCTGCTGGCCGTCTACCCGCCGCGGGGGCGCTCGCTCACGGCCGACCAGTCGGCCCTGCTCGCCGCCCTCGCCGGGCAGATCGCGGTTGCCGTCCAGAACGCGCAGCTGCACGAGGAGACGAAGCAGCTCGGCTCCGAGCGAGAGCAGGCGCTCGCAGCCGAGCGCGTCACGGCCCGGCGGCTCTCGGCCCTCTACGAGATCTCGCGGTCGTTCGCGCAGAGCCTGTCACTCGACCGCACGCTCGATGCCGTCGGCCGGACGCTCGTCGAGCTGCTCGACGTAGACGCGACGGTGATCAGGCTCCCCGACGAGCGCGGTGAGTCGCTCGTCGCCCAGGCAGTGCACGTCGTGAGCCCTCAGCTGCAGCCGGCGATCGAGGCGATCTTCGGGCCGGCCGAGCCCGTCGCGCCGAGCCCGGCGCGACGCCGGCTCGCGTCAGGGATGCCGGTGCGGCTGGACGCGACCACCGCCGCGGAGCTCGGGCGCGGCCACGACCTGCTCGTCCCCTTCCTGCGGCGCGGGTCGACCGCGGCCGTCGTTCCCATCGCCACCCCTTCCGAGTTGCTCGCGACGCTCACGCTCGTCTCGCTCGACCCGGGCCGGCCGATCACCGACGAGACGCTCGACACCGCGCTCTCCGTCGCGGCCCAGGCCGCGCTCGCGGTGGACAACGCGCGCCTCTACCAGCAGCAGAAGAAGTTCACCGACGCGATGCAGCGATCGCTGCTGCCGCGGACGCGGCCCCGGATCCCCGGGCTCGAGATCGGAGCGGTCTACGAGTCGTCGGCGCTTGTCGGCATCGGCGGCGATGTCTACGACTACCTCCAGATCGACGACGACCGCCTCGCGATCGTGGTCGGGGACGTCACCGGCCACGGGATCGACGCGGCCGCCGACATGGCGATGGCGAAGTTCGTGTTTCGCTCGCTCGCACGCCTCTACCCGGAGCCGGGCGCGTTCCTGACCGCGGCCAACAACGTCGTCGTCGAGGAGATCGGCGCCGGCAAGTTCATCACCATGCTCTATCTGACGATCAATCTGGCCCGGGGCGAGGTCGCCTGCGCCTCTGCGGGCCATCCTGCTCCCCGGCTCGTGCGGCCGGACGGGACAGTCGAGAGCCTCGCCGTGCAGGGGCTCGTGCTCGGGATCGAGGCCGGCCAGCCATACGAGGAGCTAACCCGTTCCTTCGAACCAGGCTCGGCCGTCGTCCTCTTTACGGACGGAGTCGTCGAGGCGCGGCGGCGGGGCGAGCTGTTCGGGGAGGAGCGGCTCGACCGCGTGCTCGCCGAACGGCACGAGCTTCCCGCCGAGACCCTCGCCGAGAGCGTGCTCCAGGAGTGTCGCCGCTATGTCGGCGGCGAGCTGCGCGACGACTGCGCAATCGTGGTCGTGCGGCGGCGCTAGTGAACCTGCGGGCAGAAGGCAGGCCGCTCCGGATCGGTCACAAGGGTGCTGCCGCGTTGGAGCCGGAGAACACCCTGCGCTCGCTCAGCCGGGCCGTCGAGCTCGGCTGCGATCTCGTCGAATTCGACGTGCTCGACCTCGACGACGGGACACTCGTGCTGGCTCACTCGAACGACCTCTTCGAGGTCAGCCACGGAGCCGCCCGCGGTCGCGTCAGGAGCCAGACGCTCGACGGTCTCCGGGAGGTTGCGCCCGAGCTGCCGACTTTCGACGAGGCGCTCGAGCTGCTGGGGAGCAACGGGGCCGTCGGTCTCCACGTCGACCTGAAGTGGCACGGCTACGAGGCGGCGGCGGCCGAGGCGATCCGCCGCCACGGCCTGGTCGAGCGCACCGTCGTCAGCACGTTCCATCCCGGCAGCCTGCGCGAGCTGGCAGTCCTGGAGCCGGGCCTTCAGCGTGGGCTCACCTATCCGTTCGACCGGCGTGGAGTCTCGCGCCGCCGGCTTCTGACGCCCGTCGCAGCGACCGCGTCGGTCGCAATCCGGAGTGCCCTGCCGCGACGAATAACCCGCATGCTCGACCGGGCGCGGGCGACCGTCGCGATGCTCCATCACTCGGTCGTGTCGCGCGCGGTCGTCGACCGGGTTCACGCGCACGGGGCCGCCGTGTTCGCCTGGACGGTGGACGACGAGGCTGCGCTCAGGCGGATGCTGGACGCGGACGTCGACGGCGTGATCACAAACGATCCGCAAATCTTCGAGCGCGCACTACACTCCTGAGCAGTGAAGCGAGCACTCGGGATCGCCGTCGCCGCGCTCGCACTCTCCGCCGCAGGGGTGTTGGCTGCGCTCGTCCCGGCCGGATCCGCGCAGGACCCGCCGCCGACGACGGAGACGACCACGACCGACCCGAGTACGACGACGAGCACGACCACGACGACGGAGACGACGACGAGCGTCACCACGACGACCACGCCGAAGCCGAGGCCCAAGCCGAAGCCGCTGCGTCTCCCGCAGGGCGTCACCATCGGCGGCATTCACGTCGGCGGTCTCTCGCCCGACGCCGCCTACGCCGTCGTTCGCGCCTCCTTCCGCTCCCCGCTCGTGCTCAAGGTCGGCGCACACCGGGCGACCGTGCCGGTGACGAGGCTCGGGGCGGTGGCCTACGCAAAGACAGCCGTGGCGCACGCGCGAAGCGCGAGGCCAGGCACCTCGATCCCGCTCGGCGTCAGCGTGCACGGCGGCGCGGTCCGGAAGCTGGTCGAGTCGCTCAGGAAGCGATACAAACGCGACCCGATCGACTCGAAGTTGCTGCTCCGCGACCTGAAGCCCTTCATCACCGAGGGAGAGCCTGGCAAGGAGCTCAACCGCAAGGGGGCGATCGCGGCCATCCTCAGGGCGCTGTACGAGAACAGGCGGACCGGGATCGAGCTGCCCTACGACGACGTCCCGCAGAAGATCAGCCGCGCCACCTTCGGGCCGGTGGTCGTCATCCGCCGCGGCTCGAACCATCTCTTTCTCTACAAGGGCATGAAGCCGTGGCGGACGTTCACGGTTGCGACCGGTCAGGCGGTTTACCCGACCCCGCTCGGCCGCTTCAGGATCGTCGTCAAGTGGAAGGATCCCTGGTGGTACCCGCCGAACTCGCCGTGGGCGAAGGGCGCCAAGCCGATCCCGCCGGGGCCGGGCAACCCACTGGGAACGCGGTGGATGGGCATCTCCGCGCCCGGCGTCGGCATCCACGGCACTCCCGATCCCGCGTCGATTGGCTACTCGGCATCGCACGGCTGCATCCGCATGTACATCCCGTACGCCGAGTGGTTGTTCGAGCACGTCGAGGTCGGGACGCCTGTCTATATCGTCCCCGCGTAGAACGTCGTGCCCGCTCGGCTGAAGATCGGCCTGCAAGCGCTGTCGGTCGCGGTCGTGGCCGGGCTGCTCGGGCTGCTCGTCTGGAAGGTCGTGCACCAGGGCAAGGGCGCGGCCTCCGAGCTCGCCAAGGGCAAGCAGCCGGCGGCGCCGCACTTCGACCTCGGGCGGCTCGACCGGCAAGGGAAGCTCTCGCTCGACTCGCTCCGCGGGAAGGTCGTGGTGCTGAACTTCTGGGCCTCGTGGTGCGTGCCCTGCAAGTCGGAGGCGCCGAGGCTCGAGGCCGCCTGGCGGCGCTTCCGTGCGCAGGGGGTCGTCGTCGTCGGCGTCGATGCGCAGGACTTCTCAGGGGACGCGCGCAGGTTCATCCGCCGCTACGAGCTCACCTACCCGAACGTGCACGACGGCCCGGGCAAGGTGCTGCCCAGGTACGGCGTGACGGGCTTTCCGGAGACCTACTTCGTCGATCGGCACGGCCGCCTCGTCGGCGAGCGGGTCCAGGGCGAGATCAGCGCCGAGAAGCTGGCCTCCGGGATCCGGCGCGCGCTCGAGTCGTGAGGATCGCCGCCGCACTGGCTCTGGCGCTCCTGCTGGCGGCGCCGGCGGCTGCGAGCGAGCGCCACCCGACGCTCGGTGAGCTCGAGGGCGAGGTCATGTGCCCGACTTGCAAGACGACGCTCGACCAGTCGACGGCGCCGATCGCGGACCGGATCCGGCGGTTCATCTCGGCCCGGATCGCCGCCGGCGACACGAAGAGCGAGATCAAGCGCAAGCTCGTCCTCCAGTTCGGGCCGGCCGTGCTCGCCGAGCCCTCGAAGCACGGCTTCAACCTGCTCGCCTGGGTGCTCCCGTTCGCCGGGCTCGGGCTCGGCGCCCTCGCCCTCGGCGCGCTCACCTGGCGCTGGAGCCGCGGCCGCGGGGGCGGTCCCGCGACGGCTGCCGGGCCGGCCCTCGACCCCGAGCTGGAGCAGCGGGTCGACGAGGAACTCGCCAAGTTCGAGTCATGAGCGCGGCGTCGATCCCGGCTGCATTCGCCGCCGGCCTCGTGTCCTTTCTGGCGCCGTGCGTCCTGCCGCTCGTCCCCGGCTACCTCTCGGCGATGTCGGCCGTCGAGGCGGGTCGGCTCGGCGATCGCCGGACGACGCTGCGCGTGGTACGCGCGAGCCTTCCCTTCGCAGCCGGCCTGGTCGTCGTCTTCGTGTTGCTCGGAGCGGGGGCGGCGGCCGTCGGGGTGTCGATCGGGAACGACCAGTTCTTGCTCGAGCAGATCGCCGGCTTCGTGCTGATCGTGTTCGGGCTCGTCTTCCTCGGCCTGCTGCCCTGGCCAGAGCGTCTGATCGGCGCCGGACTCCTGTCAGGCGCTCGCCGACGCGGCTCGGCGTTTCTGCTCGGCGGTGCCTTCGCGCTGTGCGCCGCGCCGTGCATCGGGCCGGTCCTCGGGTCGATCCTCGTGCTGGCCGGCAACTCGGACACGGTTGTCGAAGGCTCCGTGCTGCTCGCCGTCTACGCCTGCGGACTGGCGGTCCCGTTCGTGATCGCCGCCGCCGTTTTCACTCCCGCAATGGGCGTCTTCCGCTGGCTGCGCGACCACTACATCTGGATTCGTGCCGGCGGCGGGCTCGTGCTGCTCGCGCTCGGTGTTCTGCTCTTCGTGGGCCGGTTCTGGTGGCTGCGGGCGCTTCTCAACCGGGCGCTCGAGTCAGTCGGGATCGACAGGCTCTAGGTCGAGCGAACCGTCCTGCACCCGGACGGTCGCGGCGGCGACCTGTGCGAGCAGCCCGTCGACGTTCACGCCCCGGTGGGCCGGCGCGTACGGGCCCAGGCGCCGTGCCGCCTTTTCGAGCTGGCGGGCGCAGCCGACGGCGTTTCCACGTCCCGCCTGGTACCAGGCGACCGCAACGTGGACGAGCCCCTGGAGGAAGTCGCGCTCGGCCGGCTCGTCGGCACGCCAGGCGGTCTCCAGCTCCTCGTGGGCCTCGAAGTACCGCCTCTGCCGGATCCGCGCCACGCCGAGCTCGTACGGCGAAGGTGGGGTCATCGCACGAGACTAGCCACCTCGCGGACGCGCCGGTTGTGCACAGCTCGTGCCTGGCACTGGGGGTGTAGCGAGTGTGTGACGTTTGGTAAACAGACGCACGCGTTTGGAGCAGGCCGGGCGGGATGGTAGCCTCCCCAGCCGTGGCGACGATCCTGCTCGTTGGGGTCGACCTCTTCTTCCGGGGCAAGCTCGACGTTCTCCTGGTGGGGCACCACTTGGTCACCACCGACACGATCGCCGAGCCGGACCTCGTGATCGCGGACATCTCGCGGGTCGAGCCCGAGGAGGTGGCCGACGCCTACCCGGATATTCCAATCGTCGGCTTCTCCGGCCACACGGACAAGGCCGGGCTGCGCCGCGCGAACGCTGCCGGTTTCGATCAGGTACTCGCGCGCTCGGCCCTCCAGGAACGCGCCGCTGAGGTGATCGAGGAGCTGCTTGCCCCGGTAGAGTAGGTCGACGAATGACCTACATCATCGCCGAGCCCTGCATAGACATCAAAGACCTCTCGTGCGTGGATGTCTGCCCAGTCGATTGCATCCACGAGTTCGAGCGCATCCTCGTGATCGACCCCGAAGAGTGCATCGACTGTTTCGCGCCCGGTGAGCAGCTCCTTACGACTTACGGGATCCGGACGTTCGCGGAGCTGGAGAACCAGCCGTGCCGCGTCCTCACCGATGCCGGATTCAAGCCCGCGGTGGTGAAAAAGTTCCGCCGCAAGCCGCTGGTCAAGGTTGAGCTCGCGCCGGCCTTCGAGGAGCGGGATCGCTACGGCGGGACGCGGCTGACGACGCGGAACATCTCGCGGTTCCGGCGGTCGGTCTGGGCGACGCCTACCCACAGCTGGCTGCTCAGCGACGGCGACAAGACGGACTCGCTCGTCACCGGGCAGTTCGTGCCGTCGATGCGCGTTCAAGCGAAGCGCGAATCGGAGAGTTACAGGCTCGGCGTTCTGCACGGCCTTGTCTTTGGCGACGGAAGCTGGACGAGACAGGAGATCCGATCCGGCGACCACGTCCATCACGTCGCCCTCTTCGGCGAGCGAGTCGCCAAATTCCGCGACTTCTTCGACGAAATGCGGTTCTGGTCTTCCTTTGACGTCCACCCAGGCTATGCCGGGACCGGCATCGTGCGCGCTGGTGTGAACCTCAAACGTTCGCTGCCTGAAACGGCCGACTCCGAGTACCTCGCGGGTTTCGCTGACGGCTGGCTTGCCGCCGATGGCGATCCGACCAGGGCAGGCTCTTGGCGGCTGCGCTCGACGGACCACGACGCACTCGCGTGGATGGAGGCCGTCGCTCCGTACGCGGGATTCGTCGTTGTTGGCTCCGGCGAGGAGGGCAATCGCGAGACGAACTTCGGTGTCCGCAGCCGCCCGATTCGCTGGCTCTACCTTGCGACACGGGAGACCTTCTGGCGCGTGATGAGCGTCGAGCCGCACGAGACGGACGAAGAGGAGACCTATTGCGCCGTCGTCCCGGGCAAGCACGCCTTCACGCTCGCCGGCGGGGTCTACACTCGGAATTGCGGTGCCTGCGAGCCGGAATGCCCGGTCGAGGCGATCTTCCCCGAGGACGCCCTCCCGGAGAAGTGGGAGCCGTTCGTGAAGATCAACTACGCCTACGGGGACGCCGACGAGATCAATCGGTTGACGAACGAGTACGCGACCGAGCACAACGTTCAGAACCCGCCTCTCGAATAAAACCGAACCGAATCGGCGCCTCGCGCGAATCAGCGCGAAGGGCAACTGATGACGAACGAGGACCTCCATGAGCTGGTCGCCGGATACGCGCTCGACGCGCTCGACGCCGACGACCGTCGTGCGTTCGAGAGCCACCTCGGCGGGTGCGAGCGCTGCCGCGCCGAGCTTGCAGGGCTGAGCGAGGCGGTGGGCACGCTTGCCTTCGCCGTCGAGGGCCACGCGCCCCCTGCGGCCCTGCGCGGGCGGATCCTGGCCGCGGCGCGCGAGGAACCGCCGACGGTGGTG
>WNFV01000156.1_pt1 | contig 124223 bp, 134 predicted proteins | sample 5400101 | NCBI WGS metagenome assembly WNFV01 (sample SAMN13153361, study PRJNA577476) | soil metagenome | isolation source: 115 cm soil or saprolite under grassland replicate 1 | place: USA:California | collected 2016-06-15 | reverse complement strand
GTACGCCACGACGAGGATGCCGATGCGCGGTTCGCCCATCCCCGCCGAGGTTACGGGGCGCGCCTCCGAGCTTCTCGGATCGCGACGACCGCCACGGCGGCCAGGACGCACACCACGCCCTCGGCCGGTGCGCGATAGCGCGCATTCGCCATGAAGAGGACGGCCATCAGGAGCACGGTCACGATCGGGCCGCCCAACTCGACCAAGGAGTGACGTCGACGGCGGAGATGGATCGTGCCGATGATCGCCAGCGCCGTCACGACGTAGAACGACCCGATGGCCACGACGGCGAGGCCGTACTCCCGCCCTTCGACCTCGGAGTCGAGGCGTGCTTGGCCGGGCGGGTTCCACAGGTTGAACGAGCGAACGACGCGTGCGGCCATGACCACGGGAAGCCGGCCCGGGTGATCGCCCAAGTACCGCAGCCCGGCGCGGCGCCACACCGCGCCGCGGTCGGATTGGTCACCGTCGGCGAAGGTCATGCCCGCGGCGTCGAGCGCACGGACGTTGCAGTCCGCGCTCCAGAACCCGATGCGCGATCCGTACCAGGTATCCGGGCAGTTGGTGGTTGCGAGGGTGTAGTCGAAGTTGGACGAGAGGAGCACCGGGTGGTGGAAGCGGACGAGGTTGAGCGCGAGCCAGGGCAGCGCGATGGCGATGCACATCGCGCCGGCCGCAGCCACGCGCACGATCCCGTCGCGCCGGTTCGTCGTGGCCCGCAGGACGACGGGCACCACCACCACGAGGCCGAGGAGGAACTGCTCGGGGCGAGTGAGGCCGGCCCACGCGACCAGCGCGCCGAGCCCGGCCGCGGCGCGGACCGTCGGGTGGTGCTTGTACCGCAGGGCGGCGTACGTGAAGCCGGTGACGACCAGCACGGCCATCGACTCCGACTGGAGCGATCCGTCCACGAGCACGAGATCCGCGTAGACCGCGGCGATGCCGGCCGCGACGAGGCCGACGCGAGGTCCCGCGACTTCGCGCCCGACGAGCCCGACCATCGCGACGGCCGCCGTGCCGAGCACTGCGGAGGCGATCATGTGGGCGAGCGGCGTGGTCAGCCCGAGCACCGAGAAGATCGTCAGATAGAGCGTGTAGGCGGGCGGATGATCGGCGGCGGGCTTCACGACGCGGCGGCGCAGATACTCGTAGGGGTCGATGAAGCCCCGGCCCTCCGACAGCAGATTGGCGCCCTGGTGGTAGAGGAACGCGTCCGGTGCGAGAAAGGTGTCGTGGGGCCGAACGAACACGATGTAGACGAGCCGCAGCGCGAACGCGCCGGCCGCGATCAACGCCAGCCTGTGTTCGAACCCCCGTCGTTCCGCAGCCCACCCCCGCCCGGTGGCGCGGGCGAGGGTACGGGGCTCGACCACTGGGGCTTGGTGCTATCGCCGCGGGAGGACGGGTGCGGCTCGGCCCGTGCCCGCGCTGTCGGCGCCGCCGCGCTCGTCGAGCTCTTCGTGATAGTCGGCTTCGACGTTGACGGACCAAACGTCGTGGGGCACGCCGTCGCAAATGGTGTCGACGGTGAGCATCGCCGTGTACATCGAGTGGTCCTGGTTGTTGTACCGGTGCATGCCGTTGCGCCCAACGGGGTGCACGTTGGACGCGTGCTCAGCGAGCCACGCGCGGAGCACGTCGACGTTGTCCTGGTAGTCGGCGTCGTAGACCGGATACGCCTTGGGCATGCGCACGACGAATCCTTCCTCGACCTGATCGGCCCGGGCGAGGCCGAGGGCGTCGAGCTCGCTCGCGCCGAACGCGACCAGATCCTCGTCGGAACGGGTCCACAGGTCGTCGCCCTCGTTCACGAAGTACTCCAGGCCGAGGCACGTCCGCCCGTCGCGCACCATGTCCGGCGACCAGGCGCCGAAGTTCTGCACCCGGCCGAGGCGCACGCCGGGTTCGTGGACGTACACCCAATTGTCGGGGAACGCGGCCTCGGCCGGCACGACGAGTGCGACGGTCAGGAAGTCGCGGTAGGCGATGCCCGCCGCCGCGGCCCGCACCGAGTGCGGTACCGGTGGCTCCATGGCCTCGAGCAGGTGGGGGAGCGGCATCGACGAGATCACGTGGTCGGCGGGAAACTCGGTGCGCCCGTCTCCGGTCTGGGCGACCACGTTGACCGCCTGGCCACCCGCATGCCGCACCGCAACGACCGGAGCGTCGAGGAGCACCTTGTTGCCGGCCGCCTCGACGTGTTCCCGGCAGCGCTCCCACATCATCCCCGGCCCCAAGCGGGGGTAATGGAACTCCTCGATGAGGCTGGTGATGTCCTTCTGGTTCCGCCGCGGGATCAGGGAGTTGAACACCGCCTTGGCCAACGACAGGTTCTTGATGCGCTGGGCCGCCCAGTCGGCCTGAATCTCGCTGGCCGGCACGCCCCACACTTTCTCGGTGTAGGTCTTGAAGAAGATCCGATAGAGCCGCCAGCCGAAGCGTGCTGCAGTCCATCCCTCGAAGGTGGTCTGGTCCTTCGGTGGCCGCACTCGGACCCACAGGTACGAGACGACGCACCGCGTCGCTTCGATCACGCCGAGGTTGCGGAGGGCGTTGCCGGCCCGGAGCGGGTAGTCGAAGAACCGGCCGCGGTAGAAGATGCGGCTCTTGCGCGGGCGCACGAGGAAGTCCTCGTCGCCGAGGATCTCGCGCCACAGCTCGAACACGGCGGGGACCTTGGTGAAGAAGCGATGGCCGCCGATGTCCACCCGGTAGCCGTTGCGCTCGGAGGTGCGGGCCAGGCCCCCGACGACGTTATCGGCCTCGAGTACGGTGGCGGTCGCCCCGCGCTTGCCCAGCTCGTACGCGGCCGTGAGACCGGCGGGCCCCGCCCCGATGACGACGACGTTCGGGCCGGTGCGGGGTGGTCGATCGGCGGCAGCGTCGGTCATGAGGGCGGTCGCGCAGCTCACGGCGGCGGCGCGGGGACAGCATAGGCAACCCCCTTCGCCCTCCTGGGTGACCAGTACAGTCCGGCGCGTGTCGATGACCACCCGCGAGGAGTCGCGGGTCGCTGCTGACCAATCGTCGACGCACGCGACGGGAGTGTCGCGGGCGACGGGCGCGGCTCGCGCCGAACGGCTCGTCGTGGGCGTGGTCGTGCTGGTCGGCGTCGTGCTGCGGTTCGCGACGACGTCGCACCTGTGGCTCGACGAGGCACTCTCCGTCGACATCGCTCGGCTACCGCTCGGCCAGATCCCGGAGGCGTTGCGCCACGACGGTCACCCGCCGCTCTACTACTTCCTCCTCCACGGTTGGATGCAGATCTTCGGGGAGGGCGATGTCGCGGTGCGAGCCCTGTCGGGCGTGTTCGGCGTCGCCCTGCTCCCGCTCGCCTGGGTGGCCGGTCGCCGCCTCGGCGGGCGGTTGGTGGCCTACACAACGGTCGTCGTGCTCGCGCTCTCGCCGTACGCCCTGCGCTACAGCACCGAGACCCGCATGTACTCGCTGGTGATGGTGCTCGTGCTCGCCGGCTGGCTGCTCGTGGACGGTGGCCTCCGCGGGGGAGCGGAGCGCCCGCGTCCGGTCGTGCTGGTCGGGATCGCCATTGTCTCGGGGATGCTGCTCCTCACCCACTACTGGGCGCTGTGGCTCGTGCTGGCGACAGTCGGCTTGCTGGTGATGAGAGCGGTCCGCCGGCGCGAGAGCCGCCGGACCTCCCTTGCCCTGGCAGTAGCCGTCGCCGCCGGGTTCGTGTTGTTGGTCCCTTGGGTGCCGAGCCTGCTCGACCAGACCGCCCACACCGGCACGCCGTGGGCGACGCCGGCTCGACCGACGCTCATCGTCTACGAGACCCTCACGGACTTCGGAGGTGGCGATTACGCGGAGGGCTACCTCCTGGGCATCGGGCTGCTCGTGTTGGCTGCCGTCGGGCTCCTCGGCCGGTCGGTCGACGACCATCGCATCGAACTCGACGTGCGTACCGTCGGTCCGGCTCGACCACTGGCCCTCGCGGTGGCGGCAACGCTTGCGGTCGCGTGTGCCGCCGAGTACGCGACAGGTACGACGTTCGCCAGTCGCTACGCCGCCGTCGTGTTCCCGTTGTTCATCGCCGTCGCCGGCGTCGGCCTCGCCCGCTTCGACGGGCGGACCGCTCGGTGCGTGGTGGCTGCCGGTCTCCTCGCGCTCGGGCTCGCGGGTGCCTATGACAACGTCACCAGCGACCGGACTCAGGCCGGCGACATCGCGGCGGCCATCCGTGCGGAGGCCGGCGTCGACGACATGGTGGTGATCTGCCCCGACCAGCTCGGTCCCGCCATCCACCGCCTGCTTCCGGCCGAGCTTGCGCAGGCGACGTACCCAAGGTTCGAGTCGCCCGACCGGGTCGATTGGGTCGACTACGAGCCGAGAAACCGGGCCGCCGATCCCGCCGCCTTCGCCGCGGAAGTCGTGCGCCGAACTTCTCCGGACGCGACCATCTGGCTCGTCGCCAGCGGCGCCTACCGCACCCTCGAAGGGCAGTGCGAGGCCGTCGGCGACGTCCTCGGCCGGGCCCGCGGCGGTGTGTCGATCGTCGTCGTTGAGAACGCCGACGACTTCTTCGAGCACGCATCGCTGCTGCGGTTCGCTCCCGCACCGTGACGGCCACGGGCGGGCGGGCGGGACTCTCCGACGACCTGCGCGCCGTGTTGCCGGCGTGGATGGTGGCGCGGGTCATCGTGTTGGCAGCCTGGGTCACGTCCGTCGTCGCCGTGGATGCGCTCGGTCGCGACCGGACCATCCAGCAACAGCAGGGACTGTTCGCATGGGACGGCGCGTTCTATCGGGAGCTCGCCGAGCGCGGGTACCACCAGGTTCCGCTGGAAGCCCTGCGCTTCTTCCCCCTCTACCCCGCACTCGGGCGGGTTCTGTCGGTGTTCTCGTTGGGACGTGTCGGCCCCGCGCTCGTCGTGCTCGCCAACCTCGCCGCCCTCGGAGTGGGTGTGCTCGCTCTCTGCTTGGTCCGGACCGAGACGGGCGACCAGGCGGCCGCCCGGCGGGCCGCGTGGTTCGTCGCGATCTTCCCGGCGGGCTTCGTGCTCGTCCTGGCCTATGCCGAGGCGGTCTTCCTCGCCCTCGTGCTCGGGGCCTTCCTCGCGCTGCGGCGCCAGCAGTGGTGGTGGGCGGCGGCTCTCGGCGCGGGGGCCGGGCTGTGCCGGCCGGTCGGGCTCGCCCTCGTCGCCGCCGCGGCGGTTGAGGCGGCCCGTGGGTTCCGGGCAACGACGGGGCCAGAGCGCGGCGCCCGTCTCGCTGCCGTCGTCGCTCCGGTGGTCGGCGTCGGGGCGTATCTCGCGTGGGTCGGCGCCCAGTTCGACGACTGGCAAGCGCCGCTCCGAACCCAGGACACGCTCAGGGGCGGGTTCGTCGATCCCCTGAGCCGCTTGGTGGACGGCTTCCGCGACCTCGCCGGCACCGAGCGCCTCGGCGACGGCCTCCACGTGCCGTTCGCGATCGTGTTCCTCGTGCTCCTCGTCGTCGTCGGCCGCCAGCTGCCGGCGTCGTACACCGCGTATGGCGCCGCGATCCTGCTCCTCTCGCTCAGTGCCGACAACCTGAACTCGCTCGAGCGCTACGGCCTGAACGCATTCCCGATCGTCCTCGCCCTCGCCCTCGTCACGACCGATGAGCGAGTCGATCGCACGGTCCTCGCGATCAGCACCGCCGGCCTCCTCTCGTTGACCACCCTGGCCTGGCTCGGCGCGTACGTACCCTGATCCTGGGTCGGTCGACAGGAGGGCCGCTACGGGGCTCTTCTGACACATTCGTGGACGATCTGGCGCACGCGGGCCGTGGAGGCGTGCTGAGCACGGCACAGCGCCTTCGGCCTCGCTTCGGCACTCTGTTCTTCTGGGTCACTTCGTCGAGCGCGGTCACATCTCGGCGCTGTAGTTCGTCAGGAGATGGAGGCGTTCAACACAACGGCGAAGGGAGAGCAACCGTGACTCTGCAGGTGACCGCCATCATGATCGGGGTCGAAGACCTGGCCCGCTCGAAGAGATTCTACGGGGACGGCCTGGGCTGCAAGGTCGACCAGGATCACCCCAACTTCGTGTCCTTCGACCTGGGCGCTGGATCGTCATCGCTCGCCCTCTACCAGTGGGAGGCAGCCGCCGAGGATGCGGGCGTTTCTCCGGAGGGATCCGGGTTCCGGGGCGTTTCGCTCCACGTCATCGTTCCGTCCCGTGAAGCCGTCGATGAGTTGATGAGCAAAGCCGTGGGCGCGGGCGCCGCCGTCGTGAAGGCGGCCGCCGACGTCCAATGGGGCTACTTCGGCTACTTCAGCGACCCGGACGGCCACCTCTGGAAGGTCGCATCCGGCTCTTAGTGCCAGGCGATCGGGCGGGCCGGCATGCGGCTCGCCCGGCGGGGCGGGCCGAGACCGGCGGCCGCGATCAGGCGGACGACACGGCCGCGGTGGCCGGCATACGGCGCTAGCAGCTCGAGCATGCGGGCGTCGTCGGCCCGGCGCTCGCCGGCCAACACCCATGCCACCTGATGGGGGAGGTGGTAGTCACCGACGCTCACCGCGTCGGCGTCGCCGAGGGCGACGATCGCCACCTCCGCGGCGGTCCAGGGGCCGACCCCGGGGATGGCGGCCAGCCGACGGTGCGCGTCGGTGAGCGGCATCACGGCGGTCTCCTCAAGGCGCACGGCCGCAGCGGCGACCCGCCGCACCGTGTCCGCCCGCTTCCGTTCGATGCCCCAGAGATGGAACGCGTGGTACGGCAGGCGGGCCACCTCCGCCGGTGGCGGCGGCACCACCAGCACGCCCGCGGCGGGACCGGGCGCGGGCGTGCCAATCGCGCCGAGCATCCGGCGGTACGCCCGCCGCGCCTCGAACCCGATGACCTTCTGCTCGATGACCACCGGCACCAGCGCCTCGAACACCGCGGCCGAGCGGGTGATCCTCAGGCCGCAGAGGTGCCGGGCCAGCCGGGCGACGATGGGATGGTGCGGCAGGAACCCATCGAGGCGGTCGGCCGCGCCCACAAGGCCGGGCACCGCCCTGAGGGCGCTGCCGGCGCCGGGGCCCCACGCCTGGGCCCGGACGATCGCCCCGTCGGCCGTGAGATGCACCGTGGCCGGCCCGTCGACGGTGCGCGTCGTGCGCCACACGCCGTCGGCCGCGAACCGCATGGTCGGATCGGCACGTCCATGGCAGAGCGGTGCCAGCGTGAGCCCGAGGTCAACGGGTCGATCAAGGACGATCGTACGACAGGCCATTTCGATCCCCGAGCGACGAGGAGAGATACGCTCAGCCGCCCGACGGTAGCCAGCGCCGCGAGTCGACACGTGGATAGTCCACCGATAGGGCCGCACTCATGAGTACGCCCGTCCGCCCTCGGAAACCTCGCCGCTCGGCGGTGACCGGCGTGGTCTGCGCGGCGCTCGTCACGATCGTCGTGCTCGCCAGCGGGGCGGGGGGCGGACGCCACGAGAACCGCCGTCTCAAGCTCCCGGACCTGCACGGGCTGCTGGGATGGATCCTGGGTCTCGCCGCGGTCTTCGCGGTCGTGCTCCTCGTGGCGAGCCTGTCGGGGATGCGTCGCCACCGGCAGTTCCGGCGGCGCTCGTTGCTGGCACAGCTGTTGCCGCTCGTGCTTCTCGTCCTGTTCATCTTCGCGTGGTCGCTCACCGTCGAGCGGAACGACCAGGCGCGCCGCGAAACCCTCCCTGATACCGGCGGCGAGGCCGGCGACCGAATCGACCCGCGGCAGGTGCCGCCGCCGGCCGCGAGCACCGGTGAAGGGTTGCTGGTGGTCCTCGTCCTCGTGTGCGGTGCGGCGGTTGCGCTGTTCTCCGTCCGGCGGCCGTCGACGCCCGACGACGACGACCGCACCCTCACCGAGCGCATCAGCGACGTCCTCGACGACGTCATCGACGACCTGCGCCTCGACCCCGACCCGCGGCTCGCGGTCATCCGCGCCTACGACCGCATGGAGCAGACCTTCGCCGCCCACGGCATGCCCCGGCGGGAGTCCGATGCGCCGCTCGAGTTCGTCGCGCGCGTGCTCACCCATCTCGACGCGACCGAGCCGTCGATCATGCGCCTCACCGCGCTGTTCGAACGGGCGATGTTCTCGCGGCATCCGGTCGACCGCTCGATGCAGCTCGACGCTGTCGACGCCCTCGTCGCCATCCGCGACGAACTGCGAGCGCGCAGCATGGCATCCGCATGAGCGTGACGCGAGCGGTCGTTCGCTTCCTCCTCCTCTCGATCGCCGCGGGCATCGTCTTCATCGCCGCCGGCCGCGGCCGCGGGGACGACAACGTCGTGTCGCTCGGCGCCTACCTCGCAGCCGTCGCGACGCTGGCCGCGATCGAAGCCTTGCGGTGGATGCGGCTCGCGACCGGAGCCGACGCGGCGACGGTGCCGTCGCTCGTACGGCGAGGCGTCCCGGCTCCGTCGCCCCGACCGGCCGCGCTCCTGGGGCTCGAAGCCCTCGTCGACAGCGCCTGCCTCAACGGTCGCGCCGCGCGCGTTCGCCTGCAGCCGCGGCTGCAGGAGCTCGCTCGCCATCGCCTGGCCGCGGCGCACGGCATCGATCTGGCCGGCGACCCCGACGCCGCGGCCCGCGTCCTCGGGGCCACGGCGTGGGGCGTTCTGGCGCCGCCTCGTGGACCCGTGCCCGATCCCGACGACCCAGGGTTGCCCCTCGCGGACATCCTCGCCACCGTCGAAGCGTTGGAGCGGCTGTGACGCCGACCCTCGCTGATGTCGCGGTCATCGGGAACGCCGTCCTCGACCAGGTCGAGCGGGCGGTCATCGGCAAGCGGGAGGCCGCCCGTCTCGTGCTCGCCGGTCTGCTCGCGGACGGCCACGTTCTCATCGAGGACCTCCCCGGCCTCGCGAAGACGCTGCTGGCCCGTTCGCTCGCCGCCGCCACGAGTCTCTCCCTCAACCGCGTCCAGTTCACGCCGGACCTGATGCCCGCCGACGTGACCGGCTCGTCGGTCTTCGACCCCGCGCAGCGGGCGTTCGAGTTCCGCCCTGGGCCGATCTTCGCCAACCTCGTCCTCGGCGACGAGATCAACCGTGCGCCACCCAAGACGCAGTCCGCGCTGCTCGAGGCGATGCAGGAGCGGCAGGTCACCGTCGATGGGGTCACGCATCTTCTGCCCCGGCCGTTCCTGGTGCTCGCCACCCAGAACCCGATCGAGTACGAGGGCACCTACCCGCTGCCTGAGGCGCAGCTGGACCGGTTCCTCCTGCGCGTTTCGATCGGCTACCCGTCGGCCGACGACGAGCGCGAGATCCTGGACCGGCGCATGGCCCGACGGGCCGACGAGGTCAGCATCGATGCGGTGGCCGACGCTGCGACGGTCGTCGGCCTCCAACGCGCGATCGAGGACGTGTACGTGGCGCCGCCCGTCGTCGGCTACATCGTCGAGCTCGTGACCGCCACCCGGTCGAGCAGCAAGGTCCAGACCGGGGCCAGCCCGAGGGGTTCGGCGGCGGTGTTGAAGGCGGCCCGGGCGCACGCCGCGCTGGACGAGCGGGACTTCGTGACGCCTGACGACGTCAAGACCGTCGCCCTCGCCGCCCTCGGTCACCGACTCATCCTCAGGCCCGAACTGTGGGTGCGGGGCGTGCACGGCACCGAGGTCGTCGCCGACTGCTTGGCGTCGGTCGCGACGCCCGCCGCGGCCGACGTCCTGCCGCACCGGTGAGCCGCCGAGCCACAGGCCGGCTCGGCACCCACGCCGCGCTGGCGACGGCCGCGCTGCTCGGCGCGCTGGCGTCGGGGCGACCGGAGCTGGCGGCGCTCGGGCTCCCATCCGCCGTAGCGGTGGTCGTGGGACTGCTGGGCGCGCCGCGCGCCGACATCACGGTCACCCTCCAGCTCGACGCCACCCGCGCGGTCGAGGGCGACACGGTGGGGGTCGAGATCGTTGCTGTCTCTGAGGTCGCTCTGCCGTGGGTCGAGGTCGCGTTGCAGCTCCCGTGGCCCCTCGAGGCCGTCGGGGGGCCCGCGGTCGTCCTGGCGGTCGCGCCCGGCGTCCGGGCCACGGGGACGCTGCCGGTCCGCTGCCACCGCTGGGGCGCGTACCGTCCGTGCCGGGCCACGGTGACGGCGTACGACCGCCATCGGATGTTCGTGAGCCACTTCGCCGTGGCGGCGCCTGCCGTGTTGCGGATCCATCCGCCGACTACCGCGCTGCGTCGGCGCCTCCACCCCCTCCGGCTGCTCGCGCTCACCGGGGGCCACCAGTCGCGGACCCGCGGCGACGGCATCGAGTTCGCGGACACGCGCCCGTTCGTCGTCGGCGACCGGATGCGCTCGGTGAATTGGCGGGCCAGCGCCCGGCGGTCCGGCTTGTGGGTGAACGAGCGGCACCCGGACCGGAACGCCGACGTGGTCCTGTTCCTCGACTCCTTCGCGGAGGCCGGGGCCGATCTCGACACGACCCTCGATCGCGCGGTCGAAGCGACGGTGGCGATTGCGACCGTCCACGCCGCGGCCCACGACCGCATCGGGCTCGTCGGGCTCGGGGGCGTGCTCCGCTGGATGGCCCCGGCCCTCGGCCTCGCGCAGCTGCACCGATTGGTCGACGCCGTGCTCGACACCGCCATCGTCGCGTCAGAGGCGGAGAAGGGCATCGACGTGGTGCCGGTGCGGGGGCTGCCGCCCCGGGCCATGGTGGTGGCGGTCACGCCCCTGCTCGACCGCCGGTCGGAGGCGCTCATGGCCGAACTGGCCGGCCGGGGCTTCGACCTCACCGTGATCGAGTGCTCGCCCGCTGGGTTCGTGGCGCCGGGGACGCGCCCGGCCGAGCAGGCCGCCTACCGGCTCTGGATGCTCGAACGGGAGATGGTGCGGGCCCAGCTGCGGAGCGCCGGCGCCGCGCTCGTCGAGTGGGGGCGGGGCGAGCCGTTGCCCGCCGCGCTCGAATCGGCCCGCATCTGGCGGCGCGTGCCCCGGGTGGTGCACCCGTGACCACGCGGCGGCGTTGGCGACCGGCGACAACCGCGGCGTGGGTCCTGGCCGCGGTTGCCGTCGGCGGCGCTGCGACATTGACGGTGACGGCCACGCTGATGTCCCGCACGGTGCCCGGCCTCGTGGCCTATGTCGGCACATTCGGCACGGTGGTACTCGCCTTCGCCCTCCTGATCGGCGCGCCTGCGCTCATCGGGCCGTGTGTAGCCGCCCTCGCGGGCGCGGTAGCCCTCTCGTTGTTCGGCTCGGGCTCCGCCTTGCGGGTGGACGCGATCGCGGCCGGCGTCCTTCTCTACGTCGTCATCGAGGCCGCGTACTGGTCCTTCGAATGGCGCCGGCCGCTGCGCGTGGAGCCGGGGATCCTCGTGCGCGCCATCCTTCCGATCCCGGTCGTCGCGCTCGGGGCGGCGGCTGGGGGCATGGCGCTCCTCACGGCCGCGGGCTTCGTCGACGCCAACGGCATCGCGGTCGAGGCCGTCGGAGCGCTGGCGGCGTTGGGTGTTGTCGCCGTCGTGGTCGGTCTCGCCCGGGGGAGGGCGTAGCCTTCGAGGAGTGCCGATCGATTTGGCGCCTCATACGGTCCCCACCCGGTACTGGCACCTGCTCGAGGACGGCCGGGTCCAGTGCGACGTGTGCCCGCGCGCGTGCAAGATGCGGGAGGGTCAACGGGGGATGTGCTTCGTGCGCGCCGTCGAGGAGGGCCAGGTCGTCCTGACGACGTACGGCCGCAGCTCCGGCTATTGCATCGACCCGATCGAGAAGAAGCCGCTCAACCACTTCCTGCCGGGCACGTCGGTACTGTCCTTCGGCACCGCCGGGTGCAACCTCGCGTGCCGGTTCTGCCAGAACTGGGACATCTCCAAGTCGAAGGAGATCGACACGCTCGCCGACCAGGCCGACCCGGCGACCATCGCGCGGGCCGCCGAAGAGCTCGGCTGCCGCAGTGTGGCGTTCACCTACAACGACCCGGTCATCTTCATGGAGTACGCGATGGACGTCGCCGATGCCTGCCACGAGCGCGGCATACAGGCCGTCGCGGTCACGGCGGGCTACATCTGCGACGAGCCGCGGGTCGAGCTGTACCAGCACATGGATGCGGCCAACGTGGACCTCAAAGCGTTCACCGAGGACTTCTACAAGCACGTGGCCATCGGTCACCTCCAGCCCGTGCTCGACACGCTCGTGTACCTCCGGCACGAGACCGACGTGTGGTTCGAGATCACCAACCTCCTCATCCCCGGCCACAACGACTCCGACGCGGAGCTCGACGAGATGACCTGTTGGATCGCCGAGCACCTCGGCCCCGACGTACCCCTGCACTTCACCGCGTTCCATCCCGACTTCAAGATGCGCGACGTGCCGCACACGCCACCGGCGACCTTGACGCGGGCTCGTGACATAGGCGTCCGCAACGGCCTTCACTACGTGTACACCGGCAACGTCCACGACACCGCCGGCTCGAGCACCTACTGCCCCGGCTGCGGCCAACTGCTCGTCGAGCGCGACTGGTACGAGCTCGGCGAGTGGCGGGTCACCGACGACGGCCGGTGCGATCGCTGCGCCACCGAGATCCCGGGCCGCTTCGACGGTGCCCCCGGACGGTGGGGCGCGCGGCGGGTGCCGGTCCAGCTGTCGGCGTACCAACCCCGGCGTCACACGCCCTGATGGTCGAGCCCACGCCGTCCGCTGCGTGGGTCCGTCGACCGGCCGTGGCGGGCCAGTTCTACCCGGCGGACCCCGTCGCGCTGCGACGGGCAGTGGACTCTCTCCTCGATGGTGCGGGCGCCGCGCGCCAGCCGGCAGCCTCGGCGCCGAAGGCGATCATCGCCCCCCACGCCGGCTACGTGTATTCGGGGCCAGTGGCGGCGCGCGCCTACCGGGCTCTTGCCGGCCGCCGCGATCGAGTGCGCCGGGTGCTGCTGGCCGGCCCCGCCCACCGGGTGGCGCTGGCCGGCGTCGGGGTGCCGAGCGCAGCCGCGTTCGCCACACCGTTGGGCTCGGTGCCGGTCGACGCCGAAGGTCGAGAGATCGCGCTCGGCATCGCCGGCGTCGCCATCGACGACGCCGCCCATGCCGAGGAACACAGCCTCGAGGTGCACCTCCCCTTCCTGCAGCTCGTGCTGTCCGACTTCACCGTGCTGCCCCTCGTGGTCGGCCGCGGCGGCGCCCCGGTGCTGACCGCGGTCTTCGACGCGCTGTGGGACGGCGACGAAACGATCATCGTCGTGAGCACCGACCTCAGCCACTATCACGACGACGTCACGGCCAAGACGCTGGACCGCCGCACCGCCGAGGCGATCGTCGACGGCCGCGCCGGCGACATCGGCCCGTACGACGCCTGCGGTGCCGGTCCGGTGCAGGGGCTGCTGGCGGCGGCCGGCGACCACGGCCTCACGACGACGCTGCTGGACTTGCGTACCTCCGGCGACACCGCCGGCTCCCGCGACCGGGTCGTCGGGTACGGCGCATTCGCGCTCACGCCGTCCGCGTGATGCTCGACGCCGACCGCCGCGACCTGGTGTCGTTGGCCGAAGCTGCGATCCGCTCCGGTCTCGAACGCCAACCGCTGCGAAGCCTCACCGCGCCCACCTCCGCCGCGTTGACCGCGCTGGGCGCAACGTTCGTCACCCTCGAGCGTGACAGCCGGCTCCTCGGCTGCATCGGCACCGTCGAAGCGGTCCGTCCCCTCTATGAGGACCTGATGCAGAACGCGTACCGGTCCGCGTTCGCCGATCCTCGCCTCCCCGCGATCACGGGCGACGACTACGAGGCCATGAGCCTCAAGGTGTCGGTCCTCTCTCGGCTGTCGCGGCTCGCGGTGTTCTCGCGCGACGAGTTCCTGTCGACCGTACGTCCCGACGTCGACGGCGTCCTGGTGAGTTGCGGCCGGCACCGGAGCACGTTCCTCCCGTCGGTGTGGCCCAAGGTCGCGTCCCCGGACGAGTTCGTGACGCTGCTCCTGCGCAAGGCCGGACTGCCCGCGTTCGGCTGGCCGCCGGGGCTGTCGGTCTGGCGGTACGAGACCGAGGAATTCGGGTCACCGGGCCCCCGGGACCGAGTGACGATCAACCCCTGATCGGCGACCGTCTGGCGTAGAAAATGTCACGTCCCGCGTCGCTTTCGTACGCCAGAACGCGGCTGCGGGCTGGCGGCGACGGGCGGCTACGCGAGGCAGCGCATCGGGCGGCCGCCGTTGAACGTGACCATGTCGGCGAAGGCTTGGGGGTCGACGGGTGCGCCGAGGGGGTCGCCGCGCTGTTCCGAGTACGCGCGCCACAGGTTGCCGACGAGACGCTCGGGGTCGAGCAGCGCGGCGAAAGGGCCGAGGTCGGCCCGCTCGGCCGCATCGAGCGGCGACAGCCCCCGCAGGATGCCCGCCTTCGCCGTCTCCGTGACGAAGCGGAGGTAGGCCGCGAGACCGTCGATGACGCCGGGGTCGCACACCGCCCCGTGGCCGGGCACGATCGTTTCGGCCTCGAAGGTCCGCAGCCGATCCAGCGCCACGAGCGACCCGGCCACCGAGCCCATCACTACGAACGGCGTGCCCCCGTTGAACACGAGGTCACCGGCGAAGAGCACCCTCCGTTCGGGGATCCAGGCGACGACGTCGTTGGTGGTGTGCGCGGGCCCGAGGAAGTGCAACTCGACCAGGAGGTCGTCGACGTAGAGGTTGAGGCGATCCTCGAAGGTGACGAACGGCGGGGCGACCTCCAGCCGGCCCCAATCGACACCGGGAAAGAACGCGGTGGCGATGTGGCCCGAGGCGAGTACCTCCTCGCGGCAACGCTCGTGTCCGATGATCGTGGCGGCCGGCAGTAGCCAGTTGCCGTGGGTGTGGTCGCCGTGGTGGTGGGTGTTGAGCAGCGTGCGGACCGGGGCATCGGTGTGGGCGGCAACCGTGGCGAGGAAGGCGCGGCTCCGCCGCTCGGTGAAGCACGTGTCGATCGCAGTGACGCCATGCGCGCCCACGAGGAACCCGGTGTTGTTCAACCCCCAGCTGCCGTCGAGCTGCACATACGCAAACACTCCATCGCTCACCTCCTGGACGACAGGCGGTGGGATGTCCGGGTGGTCGTGGTCGTGCGAGGCCGTCGGCGCCGTCATGGCCCGGAGCCTTGCGCGAGAGTGGCGCCATGTCGACCGTCCTCTCCGAGCAGGTGCGCCCGGGGGTCACGCTGCTGACCCTCAACCGGCCCGAGCGCCTCAACGCGATGAGCCACGAACTGGTTGAGGACTTGCACATCGCGCTCGACGGTGTCGATGCCGACCGCGGCTGCCGAGTCGTGATCGTCACGGGCGCGGGCCGGGGCTTCTGCTCCGGACTCGACCTGAAGGGGGCCGGCGCCCCGCCCGGGGGCGACGGGCTCGGCCGGCCGCAAGCCGGCCTCACGGCCCAGCAGCACATCGCCTCGCTGATCCCGCACCTCCGCTCGCTGCGCCAGCCGGTGATCGCGGCCGTGAACGGGCCGGCGGCCGGCGGCGGGTTGGCCCTCGCCCTCGGATCGGACATCCGCATCGCGGCGCAATCGGCCCGGTTCAGCGTGGCGTTCGTACGCATCGGGCTGTCGGGCTGCGACATCGGGGTCAGCTGGATGCTGCCCCGGCTCGTCGGCGCGTCGCGGGCGTGGGAGCTGATGCTCACCGGTCGGCAGATCGACGCCGAGGAGGCCGAACGGATCGGTCTCGTCGTCCGCGTGGTCCTCGACGGGACCGTCGTCGACGCCGCCCTCGAGACCGCCGAGCTCATCGTCGCGAACAGCCCGTTCGGCGTGTGGATGACGAAGGAGGTGATGTGGTCGGCGCTGGAGATCGGGAGCCTTCAGGCCGGCATCGATCTCGAGAACAGAACGCAGATCCTCACCACCTTCAGCGACGACATGCGCGAGGCCATGGCTGCGTTCATGGAGAAGCGCCCGGCGCACTTCGAGAACCGGTGAGCCTCATCGACCGGATCCTCGCCCTGCTCCGTGGCGCCGACCGGCGGTCGGCCACCCGCGCCACGCCGGGGCTTCGCACCCGTGGCCTTCCCGATTCGTCCAACCACGCCTCCTCGATGCATCTGCACTGGCTGCTCCCCGCAGGGTCGTCTCAGGCCGGGCCGGTCGTGGAGGTGGCGGCGACCCTCGAGGTGCTCGTGCCGCCCGCCGTCGACCGCCTGTACTTCTGGGCGTTGCAGGCTTCGTTCATCGATGCGGCCGGGATCCAGCACGGCGCGGCTCACCTCGGACTCCAGTGGCATCCCGACCACCCCGGCAACACCGCAGCGAACTGGGGCGGGTATCACCACGGGGGCGGTGAGCTGAGCGGGACGGGGTCGCCGTTACCCAGCGCCCGCGGCAACCCGAACACGCGCGACTTCCACTGGGACCCCAGCCGTCCATACCGGCTCACGATCCGCCGAGGGGACGACGGCCTGTGGGCCGGCCTCGTGGATGACATCGAGATCCGGCGCCTTCAGGTCCCGGGCGCCAAGCTCGACCGTGTGATGGTCTGGTCCGAGGTCTTCGCCCGGTGCGACGAGCCGTCGGTCACGGTGCGTTGGAGCGGGTTCCAGGCCCGTACCGAGAGCGGTGCCGTGATTCGGCCCGACCGGTTGCGGGTGACGTTCCAGTCCCATGCGCAGGGGGGTTGCGACAACACGAACGTGCGCGCAACGGCTGCGGGGGTCCTTCAAGTGACGAACGTGCCACGCGACCTACGTCCGGAGGCCGTCATTCCCGCGGGGCCAGTCGGGCCGTGAAGTGGCGCAGCCACTGCGGCTGCTCGACGATCCGGTAGCCGCGCAAGCTCTCGGCCCGCCGAGCGACTGCGGCGATCACCTCGCCGACGTAGTCGACGTGGCTCTGGGTGTAGACGCGCCGGGGGAGCGCCAGCCGCACCAACTCGTGCGGCGCGGCGGTGTCCGCGCCGCCGTCGGCCGCGGGACGACCGAACATGAGCGTGCCGATCTCGACGCCGCGCACGCCGCCCTCGAGATACAGCTCGGCCGCCAGCGCCTGTGCGGGCAGCTCGTGGGGCGGGATGTGGGGCAGGAACGCGCCGGCGTCGAGGTACACGGCGTGGCCCCCCGGCGGGCGGACGGTGGGCACGCCCGCCGCCCAGGCCTTCTCGGCGAGGTACTCCGCGGTGCGGACCCGATACCGGAGATAATCGGGGTCGGTGACCTCGAGCAGACCCTGGGCCAGGGCCTCCATGTCCCGACCCGCGAGCCCTCCATAGGTCGGGAAACCCTCCGTGAGGATGAGCAGGTTCCGGCACCGGGCGGCGAGTTCGGCATCGTTCATGGCGAGCAGCCCGCCGATGTTGCCGAGGCCGTCCTTCTTCAGGCTGATCGTGCACCCGTCGGCGAGGCGAAACATCTCCTCGGCGATCTGGCGAGGCGTCCGCTCGTGCTGGTCGCGCTCGCGCTCGTGGACGAACCACGCGTTCTCCGCAAAGCGGCACGCATCGAGGAACAAGGGAACGCCATGCCGATCGCACACGGCCCTCGCCCCGCGGAGGTTCGCCAGCGACACCGGTTGACCGCCACCGGAGTTGTTGGTGACCGTGACCATCACGAGCGGGACGCGGGCCGGGCCCAGTTCGGAGAGCAGGGCGTCGAGCGCGTCGACGTCGATGTTGCCCTTGAACGGCGCGTCGAGCTGGAGGTCGTGACCCTCGGGGCACAGCACGTCGCGCGCTTCCGCGCCCTGGTACTCGACGTTGGCGCGCGTCGTGTCGAAGTGCGTGTTGTTGGGCACGACGTGGCCGGGGCGGGCCACCTCCGCGAAGAGGATGCGCTCGGCGGCGCGCCCCTGGTGTGTCGGGATCACATGCTTGAAGCCGGTGAGGTCGCGCACCACCGACTCGAACCGCTGGAAGGACGCCGACCCCGCGTACGACTCGTCGCCTCGCATGATCGCCGCCCACTGCTCGGCCGACATCGCGCCCGTGCCGGAGTCGGTGAGGAGATCGATCAGCACCTGGCTCGCCGGCAGCTTGAACAGGTTCCAGTCCGCCGCCGCGAGCGCAGCTTCCCGTTCGTCGCGGGTGCTGAAGCGGAGCGGCTCGACGGCCTTGATCCGGAAGGGCTCGATGATCGTGCGATAGGGCACGGCGCGTCCGCCGCGTCAGTCGGTGGCGCGCTCCGTGATGGTGACCGACTTCATCTTGTCGCCGACCTTGATCTTCTGAGCCACATCGACCCCGTCGGTGACGTAGCCGAAGAGGTTGTACTTCTTGTCGAGTTTGCGCCGGCAGTCGTCGATGCAGATGAAGAACTGCGATCCGTTCGTGTCGGGGCCGGCGTTCGCCATCGCGACCGCTCCGAGGCTGTATTCGCCCTTCACAGGCTCGTCCTTGAAGCGGAATCCGGGACCGCCGCTCCCGGTTCCCGTCGGGTCACCGCCCTGGACCACGAACTCGGGAACGACCCGATGGAAGGTGAGCCCGTCGTAGTAGCCGTCACGGGCGAGGGCGACGAAATTGTTGACCGTGTTCGGCGCGAGCTTCGGGTCGAGCTCCATCACGATGTCGCCGCGGTCGGTGTCGAGGGTGACCTGGTACACGGTGTCGAGGTCGATCTTCATCTCGGGGGGTTGGGCCATGACGCCCTACGCTAGCGACCGATGGCTGAGCGACCGCTCGACGCGCAGGAGCGAGCTGAGCTGTGCGATCTGTTCGACGAGCTCGGCCCCGACGCTCCGACTCTGTGCGAGGGGTGGACAACCGCTGACCTCGCCGCCCACCTCGTCGTGCGCGAACGCGACCCTCGCTCGACGCCGGGGATCCTGCTCGGGGGCGGCCGCATGGCCGACTACACGGAGCGGCTCATGGCCCGAGCAAAGGCGAGGGGGTACGAGTGGCTCATCGGACGGATCCGCAGCGGGCCGCCGCTAGGCCCGTTCCGCGTTCCCGGGCTGCGGGAGTTGACGAACCTCGCCGAGTACTTCATCCACCACGAGGACGTGCGCCGCGCCAACGATCGCCCACCCCGCACCGGCGCCGAGGTCGCCGAACTCCAGGACCACCTCTGGCGGATCCTGCGTCGGGCCGCCCGCTTCCAGGCGCGAGCCGTGCCGAGAGGCGTCGGCCTGGAGTTCGAGGCGCCCGGTCGTGAAGTCGTCGTGGCACGCCGCGGTGACCCGGGACGCATCGCACGCTTGGCCGGCGAACCGGGCGAGCTGACGCTCTACCTCGCCGGCCGACGGGCGGCGGCCGATGTCGCCCTGACGGGTGACGCCGACGCCGTGACCGCCGTCCAGGAGGCCAAGCTCGGCCTCTAGGCAGCAAGCGGAGCGGCTTGGTGCCTGGCGCGCGCCGTTGTTCTCGGCGTGGACAAGGCTCCCGTGGGGGCTCCTCGGTGACAGATCGCCGGCTCGGTGTGCGGTCTCCGGCATCGGCCGCTGGCGCGTGCCGCGATTCGCGCCCGGGCCGTTGGGATCGCCCGCGCGTCTGCTCGCAGGATCGCCGAGGGCCAGCATGCGCGCCGCCTCAGGACAGGCCGAGGAGCGCGACCAGATCCCGCAGCACTTGCCCACCCGCCTCCTTGGCATCGGCCAGCGCCCGCGGAACATCGAGGTCTTCGAGGAGCGCGAGCGCGACCTCGTGCTCCGCGACATCGCGATCACCTGACTCTGCGCCATAGCGCCAGAGGCTCTCCAGTTCGCCAGCCGCCTGTTCGAGCCCAGCCTCGTCGAACTCCCACGGGTCGCTCCACCGCCGCGACAGGATCAACAACCGCAACGCGCCGGGCGCGTAACGGTCGAGCACGTCGTGCACGTACACGAGGTTGGCGGCGGACTTCGCCATCTTCTCGCCGTCCACGAGCACGCTGCCGACATGCATCCATGCCCGGGCGAAAGGTCGAACGCCTGTGAAGGCCTCGGCCTGGGCCGCTTCATAGGCGTGATGCGGAAAGGCGAGATCCTCCCCACCGACGTGAAGGTCGACCGTCGGGCCGAAGGTCGCCAACGACATGGCGGTGCACTCGGCATGCCAACCGGGCCGCCCGGGACCCCAAGGGCTGGGCCACGCCGGTTCATCGCCGACGGATCGCTGCCACAGCGCGGCGTCGAGTGGGTCATCCTTGCCCGGATCGCCGGGGTGGCCGCCGCGCTCGCCCGCAAGCTCGATCGCGCGGGCTCGGTCCAGTCCCGCCCTCGACGCGACATCGGCACCACGGAAGTACACCGAGCCGTTGCGCTCGTAGGCCGCACCCTTCGCGAGCAGATGGGCGGCGAGCGCGATGACCTCGTCGACATAGTCACGGCTGCGGGGCTCATAGGTGGGTCGAACCACCCCGAGCTGCGCCATGTCGCGCTCGAACCGGTAGGTCTCCTGGGTGGCGAGCGATCGCCACGGCACGCCGTCGCGCTTGGCCTGCACGAGGAGGTGATCGTCGACGTCGGTCACGTTGCGGCACACGTCGACGGTCGCCCCGACGAGCCGGAGCACCCGGGCCGCGACGTCGGCCCACACGAAGGTGGCCGCGTGCCCGACGTGGGTCGTCTCATACGGGGTGATGCCGCACACGTACACCCGAGCGCGGCCGAGAACCGGCAGCGGAGTGTCGCCGATGCGCAGCGAGGGGGCCGAGCCGAGGGCCGCGTGCGCGGTCATTGCCTTTGCCGCGGTGTTGGAGCCGGCCGGCGACACCAACGATGTCCGTTCTGATGACCACTCCCGCCACGACACCCCGGTGAGACGTCCTTCACCCATGGCCTCATCCTTCCGGTTGGCCGTCGAGACTACGGAACCGGCGAGCGATCGAACAGAGGCCGTGGTCGGCGACCATGTCCTCCGCGTCAGCCGTACGGTCTCCATCGATACCACGCCACCACGCGGGGCGCGGCGCTCGAGCCGGAACGTCACGATGGGCTCACTCGCCGGGACGACCCCGACCACCACGTCGGTCACCCGGCCGGCCCCACTGCCGCAGACTCGGCCGGCGAGAATTCGTCTGTCTCCGCATCAGTCCGACGCGGTTCCGGTGCCAGCGCACGCCAAACGCGCCGTCAGCGGCCTGCCCGTCGCGGTCGCTGGACGGTTGACGTGTGGGCGTGGGTCAGGACACGGGCTGCGTCGGCGACGTGGATGGCGGGGCTCGACCGTTGGTACATGCGGGCCGCCGCGAACGCGCCGTCCATCAGCAAAAGGAGCCCGTCGGCGAGAGTTGCCGGGTCGGTGGCGCCAGCGTCGGCGGCCAGGCGGCGCAACCGGCGCCGCACGGCCTGTTTGTGGGCGAGGGCGGTGGCATGGCCGGGATGGTGGGCTTCGGGGAACTCGGCCGCGGTGACCTGAAAGGCGCAGCCCCGGCACGCCCGGCCGCTGGCCAGCGTGGCGACAGCATCGAACACGCCGATCAGTTGCTCCTCGGCTCCAGCCCTGGGGTCGAGTGTGCCGTCGAACCACGTCCAGAACTTGGCGTTGGCGTCCTCCAGGTAGGCGACGATGAGTTCGTCCTTGGACGAGAAGTGCCGGTACAAGGTGGTCTTTGCCACACCGGCCTGCTCGATGACCAGATCGACGCCCACCGCGTGGAAGCCGTGCTCGTAGAACAGGGCCGCGGCCGTGTCGAGGATCCGCCGCTTGGCCGAGCCCGCCTCCGTGGGCGCCGCCGGCGCGGTCATCGTGCCGGTTCGAGCTCGGCGAGGCGGGGGATGATCTCCTTACCGACCTGTGCGACGTACGCCACCGGGTCGCCGGTGGGCATCAGGTCGACAGTCGTTACGCCGAGGCCCGCGTAGCCGGCCATCTCGGCCACGAAGGCGTCGACGTCACCGAGCGGGTCGCGGACGTAGAGAATCGTGCGCTCAACTGTGGCCGGGTCACGGCCTTCGCTGTCGCAGTGACGGCGCAGCACGTCGAGCTTGTGGGCCGCCTCCTCGACGTTTGACGCGAACAGGTTGCACGCATCGGCGTACCGCGCGACCAGGCGCAGGGTCTTTCGCTCTCCGCTGCCACCGACGCGGATCGGCGGACGAGGTTGGCTGATCGGGCGGGGCGAGCAGATCGTCTCGGCCAGTTCGTAGTGGCGGCCAGCGAAGGGACCGTCGTCGTCGCTCCACATCTGCCGGCAGATCTGCAGCGTCTCCTCCAGGCGCTCGAACCGCTCGGACACCGGCGGGTACGGCACCCCCAGACCGCGATGCTCACGCTCATACCAGGCGGCGCCGATGCCGAGCTGCGCCCGTCCACTCGACAGTACGTCGAGAGTGGCGACGATCTTGGCCAGCAGACCAGGGTGGCGGTACGTCACTCCCGTCACCAACAAGCCGAGGGTCATCGTCCGGGTGTGGGCGGCCACGAACCCGAGCGTCGTGTAGCCCTCCAACATCGGGTCGGTCGCCGGCGCCATCTGCTCCATCTGAAACCAGTGGTCCATCAGCGTGAACCCGGCCACCCCGACGTCCTCGGCCGCGCTGGCCGTAGCCGCCAGCGTCGGGGCGATCGACCGGGGCGCGTCGGGGAAGTCGAAACGGACGTTGTGGATACCGACACGCATCACGTGCTCCTCACGTCGTAGCGGTCCACGGCCGACGCACACCATAGGCGATACGGACCGGTCTGTAGTGCAGAGGAACTGGTCATTCAAACGGCGCCCGGGCTGGCGATTGCCTGCTCCGATGGTGGGGACGACGCCATCGCGCCGTGACCACAAGGAATGCGAGCCGCAGGCGGATCGAGACGGATATCGCCGGAGGGACGAGACCGCCAAACGACGTCAGATCCCGGTGGGAACGTCGGCACACTCGCCCCGGACGATGCGTCTGCACGGGCTTCCAAGAGCTACAGGCCGCGAGGCACGCCGGCCGGCAGCGGCGCTCGTCCGCCTCGGGTTCGACGCCGATGAGGCGAACGAGTTCGCTTCACGTCCAACGGGATCTAGCCGCGGCGGGGCGGCATGGTGAGCCGGTCGACCACGGCGTGGCCGCGAGGCGACAGGCGGTAGCCCTTCTCGAGGCTCTCGGTGAGCCCGAGGGCTTTGAGCTTGCGGACGTCGATCTTGAACGACGGCTTGTCACGGCCGACAGACTCGGCGAGGTCCGCGGCGCGAGTCGCGGGGTGTTCGGCGATCAGGCGGAGCGTGACCTCGGTCCACGGTCCCCGCAGACTGGCCCGATCCAGGCGGTCGAGGCGGGACACGATGGCGTCCACCTCGTCCTCGGACTGGGGCACCTGCTCACGCAACGCGGTACGAGGATCGGGGCCGTCGAAGGTGAACTCGAGGCGATACACGTCGTCGGGCCCGGGACCGAGATGCGCGAGCAGCGCGTCGAGATCCGCGAAGCCCGCCCTCCTGGCGTCGTCCTCACGGATCGAACCGGTGGACACGACGTCGACGGTGTGGACCAGCAGCATGCCCGCCGGCGTCCGGTACCGGCCGCCCGCCTTCGCTTGGGGCCGCGACCATCGCCGGAAGGTCACCGTGATCGAGCCGTTCGCCAAGCCGGACCATGCCCATTGGCTGAAGAGCACCACCTGATCGTACGGGCCCGCCAGAATGACCCGATGAAGACGATGATGAGCCGCAAGGTGTCGCTCGGCGTCCTCGTGTGGGTGGTGGTCGGCATGTTTGTCGCGGCGGACCACGGCTTCCTCGACCACCTCGACGGCCTCGGAGGGATCCTCTCTGCGGTGCTGGCGGTCATCCTCTGGCCCCTGGTCGTCCTCTCCATCCACGTCGCCATTTAGGAGGTAGAACCGACGTGCCCAGGCTCCGCGAAGCGACGGCGGCGTTCGCCGCGCTCGATCCGGTGATGGCGCGCCTGGTCAAGGAGCACGGGCCGCCGCGCGGGCTGCGCACGCGCCGCACGGGTGAGAGCCGGTTCGAGCAGTTGGCCGAGGCGATCGCCTATCAACAGCTCGCGGGCAAGGCGGCCGAAGCGATCTGGCGGCGGGTCCGCGGGACTGTCGACGGGTCGTTCGCCCCCGAGGCCGTCCTCGCGGCCGGCTACGACAAGCTCCGAGGTGCCGGGTTCTCCAACGCCAAGGCGCTGTCGGTGCTCGACCTCGCGGCCAAAGCCGTCGATGGCACTGTGCGCCTCGAGCGCATCGGTCGGCGGCCTGACGACGAGATCGTGGCCGAGCTGATCAAGGTGCGCGGCATCGGCGTGTGGACGGCGGAGATGTTCCTCATGTTCACCCTCGGTCGCCTCGACGTGTGGCCCGTCCTCGACTACGGCGTACGCGTGGGCTACCAACGGGCGTACGGGCTCGCCGCCGCGCCCACCCCCAAGGCGCTCGGTCCGCTCGGCGACCGCTTCCGCCCGTACCGCTCCCTCGTCGCCTGGTACTGCTGGCGAGTCGTCGCGCCCCTGCCCTGACCGGGGATCAGACGGGAAGTGAGATGCCGTGGCGGGAGATGGCGGACATGCCGCCCCACAGGAAGTCCGACAGGACGGTGGCCAGGCGCGTCGAGTCGACGTCTTCGGTGTCGAGCCAGTCGAGCGTGGCCGCCTCCATCAAGCCCACGACGCCGTACGCCACGATGCGGGCCTCGCTCGAACCGCCGACCATCGCCGCCAGCCGCTCCATCCACTCGCGCCGCGCCCGTTGCACGGCGGGGTGATGGACGGTGCCGGCGAGCTGGAGCAGGCGCCACGTAGCCGAATTGGAGAACGCGAACCGCAGGTAGCACCGGACGAACTCGCGCACGAGCTCGCTCGGGTCACGGAGATCCTCGACCGCGGCGCGCAGTTCGTCACCGAGGCGCTCCACGTTGCGCATGTAGACGGCGGCGAGCAGCCCGCCCCGGTCGCCGAAGTGCTTGTACACGAGTGCTCTCGAAACGCCGGCCTCGTCGGCTATGGCCTCGAAGGTCACCTCGGCGGGATCGTGGCCCTCGAGGACCCGAGCGGCGGCGTCGACGATCTGCTCGCGACGAACCCAGGGGTCGAGCCGTGTCTGGATCCGTCCTCGCGACATCGGCACCCTCCCTAGTGGCGCACCACTACGAGCCAGCCGTCGCGGCTGCCTCCTCGCTCGGCTCCGGGGCGGCCGCACCGGCAACGGTGACGGGCGTGTCCGCCACCTCGATCAACGGGAAGTGGCAGGCGACGTAGTGACCATGTCCGACCGACCGCAGGATGGGCTCCTCGGCCGCGCAGCGTTCCTCGGCGCGTGGGCACCGGGTGCGGAAGCGGCAGCCGCTGGGTGGCGCCATCGGCGACGGCAGATCGCCTTGCAGCGTCAAGCCGCCGCGGGCGTTCACCGTCGGGTCGGGGACGGGGATGGCCGACAGCAGCGCGGCCGTGTACGGATGGGCGGGCCGGGCGTAGAGATCGTCGGGCGGGGCGACCTCACACAGCTTGCCGAGATACATCACCGCGACCCGGTCCGAGACGTTCTTTACGACCGCGAGGTCGTGGGCGATGAAGACGAGGGTGAGCCCGTAGCGGGCCTTCATGTCCTCGAGCAGGTTGATGATCTGCGCCTGCACCGAGACGTCGAGGGCGGACACGGGCTCGTCGCAGATGATGAGCTTCGGGTCGAGGACAAGCGATCGCGCAATGCAGATGCGCTGGCACTGGCCGCCGGAGAACTGGTGGGGGCGCTTGGTTCGCGCCATGTCGGGGTCGAGCCCGACCGCTTCGAGCACCTCGTCGACGAGCTTTTCCCGGCTGGCTTCGTCGCCGCGGCCCCAGATGCGCAGCGGCTCGGACACGATGTCGCCGACGCGGCGGCGGGGATTCAGCGAGGAGATCGGGTCCTGGAAGATCATCTGCATCTGCGGACGGACCCGGCGCATGTCGTTGCCCTTGAGCCGCACGAGGTCCTGCCCCTGGAAAATGACGCGTCCGGACGTCGGCCGCGGGAGTTGCACCACGGCCCGCCCGGTCGTCGACTTGCCGCAACCCGACTCGCCGACGAGGCCCAGCGTCTCGCCTTCGACGACGTCGAGGCTGATACCGGAAACGGCATGGACCTTCAGGCCAGAGCGGCCCACGGGGAACTCGACGTTGAGGTCCTCGACCCTCAGCAGTGTCGTGTCGGCGGGACGGAGGTGGGCGGTGCCGGTGCCGGCCATCAGTTGTCCGACCCGACTGGCGCGACCGGGGTCTCGACCGCGTGTTGGATGGCGAGCTCGGTCTGCGCTCGCCCGGCGGCGAGGTTGCGGGCGAAGGCCTCGTCGCCCGCGGGCGTCCCCACCGGGAACCAGCACCGGTAGTAGTGCCCGGCCGTCTCGGCTTCGATGAGCGGAGGCTCTTCGTCCCGGCACTTCTCCTGCGCGTACGGGCACCGGGCCGTGAACTTGCAACCAACCGGAGGGTTCACCAGATCGGGCGGCCGGCCGGCGATGGCGTCGAGGCGCGTGTGGCTCGGCTGGTCGAGCTTGGGTATCGACTTGAGCAGCGCCTCGGTGTACGGCATGCGGACCTCGGCGAAAAGCGTCCGCGTCGGCGCCGTCTCCACGATCTGGCCCGCGTACATCACGGCGATCTCGTCCGACCGCCCCGCCACGACACCGAGGTCGTGGGTGACGAGGATCATCGCCATGTTGCGCTCGCGCTGCTGCTGCTGAAGCAGATTGAGGATCTGAGCCTGGACGGTGACGTCGAGGGCGGTGGTCGGCTCGTCGGCGAACAGCAACTTCGGGCCGCACGCGAGGGCGATGGCGATCGTGACCCGTTGGCGCATCCCGCCGGAAAGCTGGTGCGGGTACTCGCCGAGGCGCCGCACCGTCTCCGGTATCCCGACCGACCGGAGCAGCGACAGTGCGATCTCCCGTGATTCGTCCTTGTCCATGTCGAGGTGAAAGCGCAGCGACTCGGTGATCTGCCGACCGACCTTCATGACCGGGTTCAGCGATGTCATCGGATCCTGGAACACCATCGCCATCTCGGTGCCCCAGTACTCCCGCATCGCCGCGGCCGCGAGGTCGGAGATCTCGACGCCCTCGAAGCGCACCTTCCCGTGGCGGACGACGTTGTGCTTCGGCAGCAACCCCATGATCGAGCGGGCGAGGACGGACTTGCCCGAGCCGGACTCGCCGACGACGCCGAGCGTCTTGCCCTGGTCGAGGGTGAACGAGACCCCGTCGACGGCGCGCACGAGTCCCCGTGGCGTCTTGAAGTGGGTCTTGACGTCGCTGACCTCGAGCAGATGATGGACGGCCGCGGGCTCGGCGGCGATGACCCGCTTGATGGCGGTCTGGCGCCGCAGGCCCATCAGAGGGCGGACTCCCGCACGTCGAAGCGAGCCCGCACGACATCGCCCAGGTAGTTGAGCGACAGCACCGTGAGGAAGATGGCGCCGGCGGGAGCGAAGACGATGTGAGGCGCCTCCTGGAGGTCGGTGCGACCCTCGGCGATCATGTTCCCCCACGAGGGTGTGGGCAGCTTGACGCCGACGCCGAGCACGGAGAGCCCGCCCTCGGCCACGATGACGACGGCGATGCCGAGGAGAGCGATCGAGAACATCGCCGGCAGCACGTTCGGCAACACGTCGCGCAGCACGATCCGCCGGTTCTTCGCGCCCATGGCCCGGGCCGCGAGCACGAACTCGCGCTGTGCCCACGCCAGCGTGTTGGCGCGCGTGATGCGCCCCAGGATCGGGATCGACACGATCCCGAGCGACACGATCAGCCAGAACTCGCGCCGTCCCGAGCTCACCGTCTGCCCGTTGGCGAAGACCGCGACGAGGGCGAGGGCCAGGACGAGCTGGGGGATGGCGAGCAGGACGTTGAAGATGTTCGTGAGCAGTGTGTCGAGCTTGCCCCGGAAATAGCCGGCGATCAGGCCGAGCGCGCCGCCGACGATCATGCCGGACAGCACCGCGCTGGTGCTCACGATGAGCGAGGCGCGTGAGCCCCACACGAGACGGGCCAGCACGTCCCGGCCGATGCCGTCGCCGCCGAGGATGTGGCCCGACCGCGGCCCTTGACGGGCGATCGCCCCGATCGACTGCTGCGGATTGCCGATAGGCAGTACCGGCGCGAGGAAGGCCGCGCCGACGACGATCGCGATCCAGATGATGGCCAGCCAGGCGCCCACGCCGAGCCGTTTCGTCGCTTCGATCTCGACGCGTACGTCGGCGGTGGGCTCGGCCTCCAGCAGGAGGGTGGCGACACCGGCCGAGACGACGCCGCCTTCGCCGTCCTCGCCCGGGAGGCCGCCGGGCGAGACGAGGCTGCTGCCGGTGGTGCTGTCGGTGGTGGTGGTGTCGTCAGCCGAGAGCTCGGGCATGGCGGATCCGGGGGTCGAGGATGGTGTAGAGGATGTCGACGAGGAAGTTCACGAGGACGTAGGCGAGCGCCACGAGCGCAACCAGGCTCTGGAGGGCGACGTACTGGCGCTGGATGATCGCCTGGCCGATGAGGCGGCCGATGCCGGGGATCCCGAAGATCACCTCGAGCACCAGCGTCCCCCCGATGAGGGTGCCGACGCTCAATCCGGCCACGGTCAGCAGCGTGAGGCTCGACGGGCGCAGCGCGTGGCGCCACAGGATCCGTCCCGGCTTCATCCCCTTGGCCTTGGCCATGGTGATGAAATCCTCCTGGAGCGTGGCGATCATGTCGCTGCGCAGCAGCCGCATGTACACCGCGAGCTGACCCGCGGCGAGACTCACCGCGGGCAGCACAAAGCTCTTGAAGTGGCCGGGGTTGCCGGCAGGCACGTACGTGTTGGGCACCCATTTGAGCTTGACGCCCACGTAGTAGGCGAGCACCAACGCCAGCGCGAAGTCGGGGATCGCCAGTAAAGCAAACGCCGTGGTGTTGGCCGTCTTGTCGAACCAGGTTCCGGCTCGGTACGCGGTGAGGACACCCAACGGGATCGCCAGCACCAGGGCGAGCACTTCCGCGTAGAGCATCAGTTGCGCGGTCAACGGCAGCGCGTGCTTCACGTCGTCGGACACCGGCCGCCCGCTCGACACGGCGTAGTACTTGCCCATATCGCCTTGGACGAAGCCCGTGAGCCAGTCCCAGTAGCGGACCGGAAGCGGCTTGTCGAGCTTCAGCTCCTCGCGCACCTGGGTCCGCTGTTCGTCGCTGCCGAACGGCACCAGTGTCACGACCGGATCGCCGGGCAGAAGGTCGATGAGCAGCGCGGTGAACATGGTGACCAGCAGCAGCACGATCACCAGTTGGACGAACCGTCGACCGATTGCTCTCAAGGCACCTCCCGCCGGCGGGGGGTCCGGGGGGCGGAGGCTCTGCCGGAGCCCCCCGGCCGCCGTCCGATCCGGCTGTTCCGGTCGGACGGCAGTGGGTTGTCAGCCGCCGCCGAAGGCGGCGTCGATACAGCTCGCTTCGCAACCGGTGGGTGCGAAGCGAGACATCACTGCTCGATCCAGATGCCGGTCATGGGGTGACCGGTGGCCAGACCGGGGAAGGGCTTGCTGCCGTCGGGCAGGTCCGGGCCCATGATCCCGTGGACGTTCGGCGCGGTGCCGATGGCCCAGATGACCCACTGGCCCCACAGCGACCACGCCGCCTTGGCGAACTCGCGGTTCAGGTCTTCGTAGTACCCCTTGCGCTTGGCCGGATCGATCTCAGTGCGGCCCTTGTCGAGCAGGTCGTTGATCACCGGATCGTTGAAGCCGCTGAAGTTGATCGGGTTGTCGCACGGATCGGGCGGGGCGTTGCTGCAGTGCCACCACACGTACTGGGTGTCAGGATCGCTGCCGGGGTGGTTCCGCCAGCCTTGGATCTGGTAGTTCTTGCCGATCGCGTCGTTGATGTACTGGGTCTGCTCTGTCTGGGAGAGGCTGACCTTGGCCCCGGCGGCCTCGAACATCTGGGCCACCAGCTGCTGGTCGGCGACCGCGTTCGGATCCGGGGTCGAACCCAGGGTGAACGCGAGGTCCTTGCCCGTGTCCGCCTTGTAGGCCTCGACCTCGGCCTTGGCCTTGTCGAGGTCGAAGTCCGGGTAGCCCGAGTCCTGCAGGTACCCCACGGCGCCTTCCGCGAACGGGCCGCTGGCGTTCGTGAGGATGCCCTTGTTGCGGACCTCGTTGTACGTCTCGCGGTCCCACGCGTACTGGACCGCCAAGCGGGCGTGCTCGTTGTTGAACGGCTCGACGGTTGAGTTGATGAGTATGTAGCCGACCTCGGCAAATTTGTCGGACTCGACCAGGCCGACCGTGTTGCTGTCCACGAGGCCGCGCAGCTGGTCGATGAGGAGCGCATCCGACGTGTGCATGGCCGAGATCTGGCCGCTCTCGAGGCTGTTGACCCGCTGCTGGCCCTCGATGATGGGCCGGAACTCGATCTCGTCGAGGTAGGGCAGCTGCACGCCGTCGGCGTCGGTCTCCCAGTAGTCCGGGTTCTTCTCGGCGGTGAAGTGGTCGTTGATCGCCCACTCCTTGAGCTTGAACGGCCCCGTACCGATCAGCTTGGTACCGCACGTGTCGGCGTCGTCGAGCTGGGCCTGGGCCATGATGCCGAGCCGGCCGCTCGCGAACAGGTATGCGGGAAGCGCCGGCCACGGGGTCTTGGTGGTGACGACGACGGTCAGCGGGTCCTGGACCACGACGTCGGCGATGTTGGTGAACACGAAGATGAACAACAGCGGGTGACGGTTCGGGTACGTACCCCGGTAGGCGTCGAGGTTGTTCTTCACCACCGTCGCGTCGAGCGCAGTGCCGTCGTGGAACTTCACGCCCTCGCGCAGCTTGATCGTCCAAGAGTCGAAGGTCGCGTTGGGCTCGACCGACTCGGCGAGGAAGGGGACGAAGTCGCCGTTCTCGTTGGGCTGGGTCAGCGTGTCGTAGATCGTGCGGGCATAGTCGATGCCCGCGATGTCGAGCTGGGCCTCGGGCAGGCAGAGCCCGCCGCTGTCCTCCGCCTCCTGGCCGTACACGAGCTTGCCGCCGGGGGTCGGCTTGCCCGAGGCGGCGGTGGTCTCCGAACCACCCCCGCCACTGGTGGTGGAGCCTCCTCCACTGTCGTCACTGCCGCCGCACGCGGCCGCCGTGAGCAGCAGTGTGAGCAGGACGGCGACGAAACGACGCTGACGCGCGCCTGATGCAGCAGTCTTCACCACGAGATCCCCCCGTTTGGGTTGGCAGGCGATTCCTGGAGTGCGGCCGATGTGTATGGCGGAGATCCACGGCCGAACCTTCCACGGCTCAGCCGTGTCGCCCCGATGGTGTGACAGGCGACACAACCGCTGTCCGCGGCGAACCTAAGCCCGCGGTGGCACCGTGTCAACAAGTGGCGGGGGATTGTCACTCACTCGTCGAGCAACTCCAACAATCGCTCGGGCGGCCTCGCGACGACCGCGCGGTCGCCGCGCACCACGATCGGTCGCTCGAGGAGAATCGGATGAGTGAAGATGGCGTCGAGAAGCGTGTCGCGGTCCGCGCCGTCGAGCCCGAGCTCTCGATAGACGGCCTCGCCGGAGCGGATGATCGTGCGCGGGTCGTCGGTGCCAAGCAGGCGCAACAGGTGTTCCAACTCCTCACGCCCGGGTCGGTCGACGAGGTATTCGACGAAGTCGGCGGCGACGCCGCGCTCGGCGAGCAAGTCGCGGGCGCCACGACACTTCGAGCACTGTGGATTGAAGTAGACCCTGAGGTCGCACGCGTCATCCATGGTGTGACGCTACGGCGGACTCGGAACGGTCGCTTTGCAGTTGTGCAACCCTCGAGGCGTGGTGGGAGCGCTGGCACGAGCCCATGTACGACGAACGAAGATCGGCACGGGCTGAGTGGCGGTGGCACGCGGTGTCGGGATCCGAGCTGGCGGCCGTCGCCCTCGACGCCGACGCCATGATCCGCGAGTGGAGCGCAGGAGCAGAGCGCTTGTTCGGGTGGTCCGCCTTCGAGGCGATCGGTCGACTGTGGAACGAGCTCGGGCCGCTCGCCGATCCGGTGCGCCGCCGCCAGGCCGAGAAGGACGATCGCCGGTCCCGGCTGGTACTGCTCGGCGCCCGTCGAGGCCGAGGCCGCCCCCCGCTGAGCACCGCGGCTCTCAGGCGGTGCGACCGGCGGCGCTGCGCTCGAGTTGGGGCTGGAGGGCAGCGAGGATGCGGGCGAAGACCTCGTCACGCTCCGCGAGGCCGTCGACCTCGAGCAGGAGGCCGCGGGCCGCGAACCACGCCGCCACGGGGCGAGTCTCCTCGTCGTAGAGCGCCAGGCGGCGCCGGATGGCGTGCGCCGAGTCGTCCTGGCGGCGGACGGCCACGCCGTCGCATTTGCCGCATGGCACCGACTCGATCGCGGCGTCCACCGAGGTGACCCAGCCGCAGCCGGGACAAGCCCGGCGCCCTGACACGCGCTCGACGACGACGTCGACCGGGACGTGCAGATCGATCACCGCGTCGAGGTCCGGGTCGTGATGGAGCAAGGCCTCGGCCTGGCCGACCGTGCGCGGGAAACCATCGAGGACGTAACCCCGCTGACGGACGTCGGAGCGGCCCAGCCGGTCGAGCACGACGTCGACGATGAGCGCGTCGGGCACGAGCTCGCCGACGTCGATGTACCGCGCGACCTCGCGGCCGAGGGCCGTGCGGGCGCGGACGCTGTCGCGCAGAAGGTCGCCGGTGGAGAGGTGAACGACATGCAGCGCATCGGCGAGCAGCGGACACTGTGTGCTTTTGCCCGCGCCTTGGCGGCCGAGCACGACGAGCCGGTGGCGCGCCGTTGCCTCGACGTTCGTTGCTTGCTCCGACGGATCGCAGATCGACGTGCTGATCGAAGCCTCCCGAGGGGGTCCTGGCTGCTCCGCAAGGCGGGGTCGGCCGGCGGCGAAGGGGATTTCGTGAACGTTATCACAAAGCCGGGGGAGTAGTTCAGACGCATCAATTCGCGCCCGCCGGCTCATGGGCGAATCAGGAGCGACCGATGGTGTGCGCAGGGACATGCGCCGGGGGTGACGAGCCATGCAGGCGAGCGATTTCAAGGTCAGGGTGGGAAGGCTCACCGGCAATGAGATCGCGGCCCTCGCCGCGGCGCTTCGGCACGAGCACCACTGCGCCGATTCCGAAGTCGCCTGGTGGCGGGCCACGCTCGCGGTGAGCGGCGCGCTGCGGATGCGGCACCGCACCCGGGAGGCATCGGTGGCCGCGCATGCGGTGACCGAGGCGGTCCGGCACGCCGCCGAGCGGGCCGGGGTGGCCGAGACGGAGCGCAGCGATGTGACGATGGTGGCCCGGGCGGCCGCCGAGGTCGCGCGGGCGCTCGTGGCTGCCGAGACGGTCGGGACCGCGGCTTACCTTCAGGTCACGCAGCTGCTCGCACCCTGGAGCCTCCTCGACCTGATCGCCACGTAGCCGTCGTCCCGGCCGCCGCCCTGCGGTTCCAGCGGCGAACCCGGCTAGCGTGCCGCGTCGTGGTGGCGAGTCCGAACCCGCCCTCGCTGCTCGGCCTGGATATCGCCGGGGCGACAGCACTGGCCACGAGCGCGGCCGATCTCTTGCGAGACCGCCGGCCCGAGGAGGCCCGCGACGCGTTGCGAGCCGCGACCGAGGCGTTCACGGCCGCGGGCGAGATCCTGCGCGGCGCCACGTGCGCCCACGATCTCGCGATCGCGCTGCACGAGCTCGGGGAGTACGACTCGGCCGAGGAACACTTGCGCTTGGCGCGGCACGCGTTCCTCACGAGCCGCCGGAGCCTCGACGTTGCGGCGTGCGATTTCAATCTCGGAGTGGTGCACCACGATCAGCATCGCCTCGACGACGCCATCGAGCGCTACGTGACCGCGCGGGACATCTTCGAAGCCCGGGAGGAGCGCGAGCGCGCCGCCGCCTGCGATCAGAACATCGGTGCCGCGCTCTTCGACGCCGGCCGGCTGGCCGAGGCCCGCGGCCGCCTCGAGGCGGCCCGGGCCGTCTACGCCTCCCTCGGCGACGAGCGGGCCGCGGGGCGCTGCGACCACAACTTGTCGGTGGTGCTGCGCGTCCTCGGCGACACCGAGCGCGCCGACCACTTCGCGGCCCAAGCCGCGGCCGCCGCCGTCGGCCCGCCGCCGCCCCGCCGATCCGCGCCCGCCTCCTAGAGGCATGGGTGGTTCTACCGCCCACAACGGCACAGCCGCGCAATCCCGCCGAAGCACGATCACCTCTTGGCGAGGATCGTGAGTCCGTCGGCGATGGGGAGCATGACCGCGTCGACGCGATCGTCGGCCGCCACGTGGTCGTTGAAGGCGCGGATGGCGACGGTGTTGTCGTCATCGGCGTCGGGCTCGACCACCCGGCCGCTCCAGAGCACGTTGTCGACGAGCAGCACGCCGCCCGACCGGACGCGGGGGATCAGCGCTTCGAAGTAGTTCACGTAGTTGGGCTTGTCGGCGTCGATGAACACGAGGTCGATGACGGCGTCGGCGGGGAGCGCCTCGAGGGTCTCGAGTGCCGGCGCGAGCCGCAGCTCGATGCGGTCGGCCACCCCCGCCGCCGCCCACGCCTCCCGACCGATCGCCGTCCACTCCTCGTTCACGTCGCAGCACAGCAGCCGCCCACCCGGCGCCAGGCCCCGGGCGATGCACAGCGCGGAGTATCCCGTGAACGTGCCCACCTCGACGGCGCTGGTGGCGCCGATGACGCGGGTGAGCACCGTCATGAACGCACCCTGCTCTGGCGCGATCTGCATGCCTGAGAGGGGACCGAGGGCTTTCGTCCGCTCGATCAGCTCGTTCAGGACGGGGTCGGGCGGGGTGCCGTGGGCGACGAGGTACTCGTGGACGGCGGGGGAGAGGAAGAACGACTTGGGCTCCGTCACGCCCCGGAACGTAGCCCCGGACGGCGCCCGAAAAAGAAGGAGACCCCGAGTAGCCTTGCAGCTCCTCGGGGCCATCCCACCCGGGCACGATGTCGACCACGGTGCTCTCCGGGTTTGACCCCTTTGAACATCGCCTCCGTTCGGCTCCGTCCGGGTTACCCCGATCGAAGCTTCCCTTCACTCGCCTCCCGAAGGCTGCGAGTGTCAACACCTTCCCTAACCAAGCGCCCAAAGCCTCAACTGGTTCTTCCTCCGGGCTTGCGCCCTTCGGTCCTTCCAACCCAGATTCACTTCCGGGCTTGCGCCCTTCCGATCCTCCGAGCCCTTCTGCACCTTCACCGGCCGGAGCCGGTTCGAGTAGCGGAAGGATTGACGCTCCTTCTTGCTTGGCTGGGGGACACGATGCTGCATGCGAAAGCCCAGGTCAAGAGGTTTTTCTGAATCCCCAGGCTTCTCCCCAAACTTTCCCCGAAATCCCCAGTCCACCCACAGTTCTTCACAGCGTTGTTCACAGCCGCGGCCCGCGGTTACGGCTCGACCGGCGGTGGCGGGATCGCCGTCGTCTCGTAACGGTGAGCCCACGCCACGACACTGCGGACGTAGGCGTCCGAGTGGTTGTAGCGGTAGTAGGCCCTCGACAGCCCCTCGTCATCGGTGAGCGGCGCGCTCTTGCACAGGTAGTCCGCGGCGGCGCGAACCGCGTCGTACATGTTGTGCGGGTCACGCCGGCCGTCGCCGTTGCCGTCACGGGCGTACCGCACCCAGGTGCTCGGGATGAACTGCATCGGCCCGACGGCGCGATCCACCTCGGTATCGCCGTCCAGCAACCCGCCGTCGGTGTCGGCGACGACCGTCGTGTCGTTGGTGCCGTCGAGAGGGATCCCGATGATCGGGGTCGCCGTGTCGCCGTTGGCGCGCAACTCCGTGCCGCCGTATGTGCCGTGGTGGCTCTCGACCCGCCCGATTCCGGCCATCGCCCACCAGGGAACGCCGCACTCAGGGTCGGTGGCCGCGATACCGATCGCCGCTTTGTAGTAGGCGTCCATCGCCACGAGGGTGAAGTCGGTGCCGACCACGGTGGAGAGGGCCCGCGCCTGGTCGAGGTCGGCCCGCCGCTGGGCGAGCTCGCCGCTGAGCTGTGCCTCTCCCGCGGCCGCCTGGTCGCGGATCGCCGTGGTCCGCTCGACCTCGGCCTTGATCGACTCGTGGCCCGACCGGGCCCGGTCGATCAGCGCGACCGCGGCCCGGAACCCGGCCTCGGCGTCGGCTTGGTCCTCGGCGCTCGTCTCGTCGAGGCCGCGGACGAGCAGCCCTTTCTGGCGGGCGGCGGTGTTCGCATCCAGGCTGAGGGCAGCGACCGGTGTCGAGGCGGCCTGGCCGCCCAGGTAGCCGGCGACTGCGAGCTGGCGGCGCCGCTCGCGTATCGCGGCCAGCGCCACCGCCTCCTCCTTCTTGCGCGCGGTGGCCTCCTGGAGGGAGGACGCGAGCCGCGACTCTTCGGCCGCAAGGTTGACGAGGTCGGCGTCAGCGGTCTCGCGGGTGTGCCGGACGTCGGCCAGCTCGGACCGCACGAACACATAGAGCGTGTTCGCCCGCCGGAAGCCGATGCTGTCGACCTCGACGCCCGCGAGCGCAGGAGAGATCGACGCCAGGGCGACACTGTCGCCGGGGACGGTGGGCGGGGTAGGGTCGACCTGGGCCGGGACGATCGACCGCGCCGAGCGCCACTCGATGCCGACCGGCTCGGCACCAGCTGTGGGTGTGGGCGGGCCAGTCAGCCCGGTCACGACCGCGGCCACGGTCACGGCCGTAGCGGCACCGCGGCTGAACCCCCCGCCTCGGCGGGCACGGTCGGGGCGGCGTAGCCGCGGGTTCGAGTGCGTGAAGGAACTCACCAGTCTTTGGATCAGCCGGACGGCGCCGGAGTGCTCCCGCCGAGCCGCCGAAGGCACAGGCACCAGGGCCACCAGTGTGCCGGATCCGCGGTCCCCAAGGGAAGCACCTCGACCGCGGGTCGACAAGACTGCGGTCATGTCCGATCGAGTGACCGTCACCATCGAGGGCGGCGTCGCTGACGTCCGCCTCAACCGTCCCGAGAAGCTCAACGCCCTCGACCCCGCCATGTTCAAGGCGCTGGCCGACACCGGTGAGGCGCTGAAGACCGAGCGGTCGGTCCGCGCCGTGGTGTTGTCGGGCGAGGGCCGGGCGTTCTGCGCCGGGCTGGACTTCGGCAGCTTCCAAGCGATGGCGGGCGCCGACGAGGACCAGGAATCCGGCCGGGTCGCCGATCTCGCCGACCGGGGCGACCGCATCACGAACCTCGGCCAGCAGGCGCCGTGGGTGTGGACGGAGGTCCCGGCCCCGGTGATCGCGGCCATCAGCGGCGCCTGCCTGGGGGGCGGTCTCCAGGTGGCGCTCTGCGCGGACATCCGGATCGTCGGACCCGACGCCCAGCTGTCGGTGCTCGAGGTGCGCTGGGGGCTCACGCCCGACATGACGGGCACGTTCCAGCTCCCGCGGCTGGTCGGCCTCGACGTGGCCAAGGAGCTCACTTTCACCGGCCGGATGGTCGGCGCCGAGGAGGCGGTCCGGATCGGGCTCGCCACCCGCATCGCCGACGACCCTCGCGCGGCCGCGGTCGAGCTGGCGGCCGACTTGGCGGCGAAGAACCCCCACGCCCTGCAAGGCGCCAAGCGCCTCCTGAACCAGTCGGGACTCGTGCCCGCGGGAGAGCACTTCAAGGACGAGGAGCGCACGATCCGAGCGCTGATCGGCAGCCCGAACCAGGTCGAGGCCGTCACCGCCTTCTTCGAGAAGCGCCCACCCGTCTTCGCCGACCCGTCCTAGTGGCACGCTACGTCGACCGGCCCCCCCGCGGACGGAGGGCGGTGGCGATCGCGGCGGCGACGTCGCCGGCTTCGAAGGTCTCGAGGGTGGCGATCGTGATCCGGACGGCCGGGGCGCTGCGGATGCGGAACCGGGCTCCGGGCGCCACCGCGTAACCGGCGTCACCCATCGCGGTGACGACGGCGTGCTCGTCGGACACCGGAACCCAGACGTTGAGGCCGGAGCGGCCGTGGGCGCTGATGCCCTCTCGGGTCAGCCCCGCGATCAGCGCGCGGCGGCGGCGCGTGTACTCGCGCGCTGCGCAGGCCAGGCGGGCGTTCGCCTCGCGGCCCGTGGAGAGGACGACGGTCAGCTCTTGCAGGAGATGGCTGACCCATCCCGGGCCGAGCTGCTGGCGGCCCCGCACCCGGGCGACGGTCTCGTCGTCGCCGGTCATCACCGCGACCCTCAGGTCCGGGCCGAGGGACTTCGCCACCGAGCGAACGATCGCCCATCGGCGCGAGCGGCGAGATGCGAGCGTCAGCGGAGCGACGCCCGCGACCGGACCGGCATGATCGTCCTCGACCAGCAGAAGGTCGGGCCGGGCGGCCAAGACGTGACGTAACTCGGTCACCCGCCTCCGATCGAAGGCGGCACCGGTCGGATTCTGCGCCCGCGGCGTGACCACGAGCGCGGCGGGGTTCTCGGAGCCGAGCGCTGTGCGAAGGCCCGCGGCGACGAGACCGCTGTCGTCCACCGCGACCGCTACCGGTTGGGCACCGAAGGCCGCGAGCAAGTCGAACAGCGGCGGGTAGCCGGGATCCTCGACGACCACACGGTCGCCCGGATGCAGATGGGCGCCGAGCACCCGCTCGACGCCGTCGAGGGCGCCACTGACGACGGCGACGTCGCGCGCCGGCAGCTTGTCGGCGCTGAACTGCTGCCGCGCCCAGGCGATCAACTCGGGAAGCTCGGCGCTGTCGCCGTACCGCCGCGGGCGCTGGCTCGCGCCCAGCCCGGCGAGGGCGGGCACCAGGTCGGGAAGGAGGGCGGCATCGGGGTTGCCGGTGGCGAGGTCGCGCCGCCCCTCGGGCACCGCAGTCGTCGGCCGCGAGGGCAACGGCGGCCGCGCCGCGATCCGGGTTCCTCTGCGACCGTCCCCGCGGGCCAGCGCCCGGCGGGTCAGCTCCCGGTAGGCGGCCGCCACGGTCGTCGGGCTGACGCGGTTCCGCTCGGCGAGGGCGCGGACGGCGGGAAGCAGGTCACCCGGCTGGAGGCGGCCGCGCCGCACGGCCGTCTCGACGCGCTCGGCGATTTCAGTGGCAGTGGTCCCCGGCGGCCAGTAACGTACCGGCATGTTCACAGGTACGTACTGTAACAAAGACCGAGCGACCTCGTGAGCCCCGCGCCGTTCGCGGTCACGGACCGCACCGCGTTTCACCGCGTGCCGGCGCGGGGGTCGTACGACCGCGCTGTCGCCTACTCGATTCTCGACGAGGGCCTCGTGTGCCATGTCGGCATCGCGCCGGGCGGGCAGCCGTTCGTGATCCCGACCACCTACGCACGCGACGGCGACCGGATCGTGATCCACGGGTCACCCGCCAGCCGGCTCATCCGATCGCTCAAGGGCGGAGTCGACGTGTGCGTGACGGTGACTCTGCTCGACGGTCTCGTGCTGGCCCGCTCGGCCTTCCACCACTCGATGAACTACCGCTCGGTGGTGGTGCTCGGCCGGGCCGACCCCGTGCTCGATCCCGAGGCGAAGCGGCGAGCGCTGGACCTGATCGTCGAACACGTCGTGCCCGGGCGCACGGGCGACACCCGTCCGCCGTCGGAGCACGAGCTGCGCAGCACGCTCGTCTTGTCCCTGCCGCTCGAAGAGGCGTCGGTGAAGGTGCGGACGGGCCCTCCCATCGACGACGAAGCGGACCTCGGCTCGAGCGCGTGGGGCGGCGTGATCCCGCTGACCCTCGTGCCGGGCCCACCGGAGGCGGACGAGCTCGTGCCCACTGGGATCGGGGCTCCGACGTACGCGCTGGACTACCGCCGGCCCCCGGCGGTCACCAGCCCGACGCCGAGCCGATGAGCGCGCGAGGGTCGGCCGCGCCTGCGAGCACCGCGTCGCGGACCTCGATGACGTGGGCGTGGCCGAACCCATGGCCCGGCGGGACCATCACGACGGTGTGACCGCGGTCCTGTAAGCCGTCGCTCCAGGGCGCGGGTGCGTTGTCCTCGAGGAGGACGGCCAAGGCATCGGGCTCTTCCCAGCAGTCGAAGCCGCGGCCGCCGTCGTTGTGGAGGACCCAGCGGGCGGCGTCGATGGCGCCGGCGGGCGAGGCGCCGTGGCGGAGCAGGCGGGTCAGGAGTTGCAGCAGCACCTGCGGTTGACTGTCGCCACCCATGGTGCCGATGACGTACTGCAACGCGCTTTCCGCATCGGTGACCAACGCCGGCGAGAGCGTGTGCGGCGGCCGCCGACCGGGGCCGTATTCGGCGGGATGTCCCGGCTCGAGTGAGAAACCGATGCCCCGGTTCTGCAGGAAGATGCGGGTGGTCCGCTCGACGATGTGGACGCCGAAGCCCGCCGCGTTGGACTGGATGAGGGACACGCCCATGCGGTCGGCGTCGACGGCGCACAGGTAGATCGTGCCGCCGGTGGCCGCGGGGGCAGCGAGGAGGGCGCGGGCGTCGGGGTCGATCCCGGATCGGCGGGTCGCCACGGCCTCCGGCGTGAGCAACGGCGCGACATCGGCGTGTTCGTGCAGGAGCGCCGGACGGTCATACCCCGCCGCGCGCGCCGCCTCCACCAACAGATGGGGCCACAGCCCGTCCTCGGGGTCGGGCGGCAAGTCGAGACCCTCGGCGATGCCGACGCCGAGCAGCGTCAGGTACCCCTGCGAGTTCGGCGGCACGGTCCACACGCCGTGCCCCCACGCCGTGATCCCGAGCGCGTCGACCCAGTCGGCGTTGACCCGCTCGAGATCCGCGGGCTCGTACTCGCCCGCACCCAAAGCGACGAGCCCGGCACCGAACTCCCCCGTGTAGAACCCCGCTCGACCCTCGTCGACGATGCGGGCCAAGGCGACGGCGACGCCGGGGCGGCGCACCAGTTCACCGGAACGGGCCAGGTGATCGCCGAGTCGGTAGTCGTCGACGCCGTCAACCTCGGCCACGAGCAGGAGCGAGGCGGCGAGCAAGGGCGACGCTGGGAATCCGTCCCGGGCGTACGCGATGGCCGGGGCCAGCACGTCCCGGAGCGGGAGTCGGCCGAACCGGTCGTGCAGTGCGAGCCAGCCGTCGACGCATCCGGGCACGGGCACCGACCGGATGTCACCGCGGTACGGCATGACCGCGTGGCCGTCGGCCCGGAGCGGGTCCGGGTCGGCGCCGCTACCCGCGCGGCCGGACGCGTTCAGAACCTGGGGAGGGCCCGGCGCCCCATGTACGAGGGCGAAGAGATCACCGCCCATGCCGCACATGTGCTGGGTCGTCACCGCCAGCACTGCGCTCGTGGCGATGGCGGCATCGGCCGCCGACCCCCCGGAACGCAAGACGCTGACCCCGGCCTCGGACGCCAGATGGTCCACCGAGCACACCATCCCCTTCGGCGCGTACCGCGTGGCCACGAGCCGACGCTAGTGCCGGCTCTTCTCGACGCAATAGCCCGTCGCTTCGCCGGGCTATTGCGTCGAGAACGCGGCCGTTAGGGTTCGACGAGGGCGCCCGCCTCGGACCACGCCGCCTCGACCCGGTCGAGCCTCGCGGTGGCACTCGACTGCAGGGCTCCGGCCACGCCGCTGACGAGCGCGTTGGCCAACGCGAGCGTGCCGACCTGGCTGTCGAACGGGCCGACGCCAACGGCCGACACCACGAAACTGATCGTGGCGTGCGACGCCAGCGGCGAGAGCGTGCTGTCGGTCACAGCAACGACCTTCACGCCGAGGCGGGCGAGCCGCGAGGCGGTGTCCAACACCCAACGGTCGTAACGCCGGATGTCGATGGCGACCGCTGCGTCCGCATGGCCGGCGTGGGCGATGGTCCGAGCGATGCGCAGTTCCGACCCGGCCACGAGGGTGACATCGGGACGCAGCATGCCGAGTTCGCTGGCGAGCAGATCGGCGATGCCGTGGGACGCATCGCCCGAGACGACGAAGACCCGGCCCGTGACCCCCGCAATCAGCTGGACGGCCGCCGTGAACGCGGCGCGGTCGACGACTTCGAGCGTGCCGTGGAGGTTGTCGGACTCGACGGCGAGGGTCTGGCCGACGACGTCGCCGGCGGGTGGCTGGCGAATCCGTTCGATGGCCGGGCGCAGTCGCCGGGCGAGTTCGTCTTGCACGCCGGTCTGGAGCGCGACGAACCCGTCGTAGCCCAGCCGCGCCGCGAGCCGTACGACCGTAGCGCCGCTAGTGCCCGCGCGGGCGGCCAGCCCGGCCACCGTTCCGAAGGCGACGGCCTCCGGATCGGTCAGCACCACTTCGGCGACCCGTCGTTCTGCGGGCCGGAGGTCGTTCCGGCGAGCCTCGATGCGTTCCGCCACGAGCATGAAACAAACGTTACTCTGTAGCGGATCTTGTAACGGAGGTTCCAACATGACCGACGGCTCGGAGACGTTCTCCTCCGTGAACCCTGCTCGCCCGGCGGAGGTGGTGGGCACGTACCCGAAGATGAGCGCGGCGGACGTCGATCGGGCCGTCGAGGCGGCCGCGGCCGCCCAGCGCCAGTGGGCGCGTCTGCCGATCCCGGCCCGAGCCGAGATCATCGCCGAAGCCGGGGCCGTCTTGCGCCGGCGGAAGTCGGAGCTCTCCGAGTTGGTGAGCCGCGAGTGCGGCAAGATCCTCCTCGAGGCCGGCGGCGACGTGCAGGAGGCCATCGACATGGCCGGCTTCGTGGCCGGGCAGGGTCGGTCGGCGTGGGGCGAGACGGTCCCGTCGGAGCTGGGGAGCAAGCTGTGCTGGACCACCCGGGCGGCGGTGGGCGTCGTCGGGATGATCACCCCGTGGAACTTCCCGGTCGCCATCCCTTCCTGGAAGTGCTTCCCCGCGCTGTTGGCTGGCAACGGCATCGTGCTCAAGCCGTCGGAGCACGCCCCGAGATGCGCGGCGGCGTTCGTGGAGGCGTGTGTCGAGGCCGGCGTGCCCGCCGACCTGATCCAACTCGTGCACGGCTACGCCGAGCCGGGCGCCGCGCTCGCCGTTCACCCGGGAGTTGGCGCGCTGAGCTTCACCGGCTCGGTGCCTACTGGGCGCAAGGTGGCGGCCGCGGCGATGGAGACCGGGCCTCGCCTCGTGTCGCTCGAACTCGGCGGCAAGAACGCGATGATCGTCCGAGAGGACGCCGACCTCGACCTCGTCGTCGACGGGGCGGTGTTCGGGGCCTTCGGCACCTCGGGACAGCGCTGTACGTCGACCTCCCGGCTGTTGGTGCACCCCGCGGTGGCCGACGAAGTCGTCGACCGCATCGGCGCCCGGATCGAAGCCCTGCGGCTCGGAGACCCCGTCGACCCCGCGACCGACATCGGTCCGGTCATCACCGAGGAGTCGGCCCGACGGATCGTGGCCGCGGTCGGGGCGGCGGCGGCCGAGGGAGCGGACGTCCGTCGTGGCGGGGGCTTGCGGATGGACGTCGAAGGCTGCCAGGGCGGTGCCTTCGTCGAGCCCACCCTGCTGGTCGGCGTGAAACCGGCCGACCGAGCGGCGCGGCAGGAGCTCTTCGGTCCCGTGCTCGCCGTCTTGGAGGTCGCGGATCTCGACGAGGCCATCGACATCGTCAACAGCGTGGAGTACGGCCTGTCCGCGGCCGTCTACACACGTGACATCAACGCCGCGTTGCACGCGGTCGACCGGATCGACACGGGGATTGTCTACGTCAACGCGCCCACGATCGGCGCGGAGATCCCACTCCCGTTCGGCGGCACGAAGCACACGGGCAACGGCTTTCGCGAGGCCGGCGCCCGCGGCATCGAGCAGTTCAGCCAGATCAAGACCGTCTACATCGACTACTCCGGGCGCCTCCAGCGCGCCCAGATCGACAATCGGGAGCCGCTCTCATGACCGCACTCGGGGCCGTCACCACGACCGAGGAGTGGCTCGCGCGTCACGAGCAGGCGATGGCGGGTGTCCTCCCGGGCTACTTCGACGTCGTGGCCGAACGAGGGGAGGGGAGCTGGCTGATCGACGCCGAAGGGCGGCGCTATCTCGACTTCGGATCGGGGATCGCGGTCACGAACGTCGGTCATTGCCACCCGCGGGTGGTCGCCGCCATCGAGGCGCAGGCCCGCACGCTCATCCACACCTCGGTGGTCACCCGCCACTCGCGGGCCATCGAGCTCGCCGAGCGGCTCGGCCGGCTGGCCCCCTTCTTCGAGGCACCGCAAGTCTTCTTCTGCAACTCGGGGGCCGAGGCCGTCGACGGCTCCATCAAGCTGGCCCGCCGCGCCACTGGCAAGCCCGGGATCATCGCGTTCCGGCGCGGCTTCCACGGCCGCACCCTCGCGGCGACGACGCTGACCACCGCGAAGGCCAAGTATCGCGAGGGGTACGAGCCCCTCCTGCCCGCCGTGTACCACGGGCCGTACGGCGACGGGCTCGACGAGCTCGACCAGCTCCTCTCGTCGGCCGCACCGCCGGCCAACGTGGCAGCGATGATCGTGGAGCCGGTGCTCGGCGAGGGCGGCTACGTGGTTCCGCCCGTCGCGTGGCTCCGCGGCCTACGGGAGCGCTGCGACGCTCACGGGATCCTGCTGGTGTTCGACGAGGTTCAGAGCGGCATGGGCCGCACCGGCCGTCCTTTCGCGGCGGAGACGTTCGGCGTCACCCCTGACGTCGTGCTGTTCGCCAAGGCCGTGGCGTCGGGGTTGCCGCTGGGCGGGATCATCGCCCCCCGCGCGCTCATGGACCGTTGGCCCCACGGGACCCACGGCTCGACGTTCGGCGGCAATCCGGTCGCGTGCGCCGCCGCGCTGGCCACCCTCGACGTGCTCGACGACGAGGACTGCTACCGGCGCGCCCGCGTGGCCGGCGAGCGGGCCATGGCTCGCCTGCGGGCGACGGCGGTCGGCGCGCCCGGCGTCATCGTCGACGTCCGGGGCGTCGGCTTGATGATCGGCGTCGAGTTGCGGGACAAGGCCACCGCGGACCGCGTGCAGCAGCGCTGCCTGGCCGAGAACCTCATCGTGCTCACGTGCGGGCCCGACGAGAACGTGCTGCGGCTGATCCCGCCGCTCACCATCACCGACGACGAGCTCGAGCACGGGCTCGCCATCCTCGCCGCCGCGCTCTCGGCAGTGTGACGATGAGCAGGTGTCCCCGCTCATCGACCGGCTTCGGGAGATCGTCGGCGCCGAGCACACGCTGATCGAGCCGGACGTCGTCGCCGGGTATTGCGTCGACTGGACAGGGCGCTACCGCGGCACGACACCCGTGGTCGTGCGACCGGGATCCACGGGAGAGGTCGCGGCGATCGTGGGGCTGTGCCGTGAGCACGGGACGGCCCTCGTACCGCAAGGGGGCAACACCGGCCTCGTCGGCGGCAGCGTGCCCCTCGCGGGAGAGGTCGTGCTCAGCCTCGGCCGGCTCAGCGCCATTACCGAAGTCGACACCGGCGCCGGGCAGCTCACGGCTGGGGCTGGCGCCGCGATCGCGGCGGTGCAGGCCGAGGCGGCGGGCGCCGGCTGGGCGTACGGCGTCGACTTCGCCGCTCGCGACACCGCGACGGTCGGCGGCTCGGTCGCCACCAACGCGGGCGGCGTCCGCCATCTGCGCTACGGCGACACGCGCGCCCAGGTCGTCGGCCTCGAGGCGGTGCTGGGTGACGGCTCGGTCGTGTCCCATCTCGGTGGCTTGTTGAAGGACAACACCGGCTACCACCTCCCCTCTCTCCTCTGCGGGAGCGAGGGCACCCTCGGGGTCGTCACCGCGGCGCGCGTGCGGTTGGTGCCCCGGTCCGAGCGTCGGGTGGTGGCGTTGCTCGGGCTCGAATCGATCGCCGCGGCCACCGAGCTGGCGAGCGAGTTACGACGGGCGGTCGACGATGTGGAGGCGCTCGAGTTCATGACGAAGGAGTGCGTCCGGCTGGTGGGCCTGCCCTTGCCGCACGACCGCCCGTACGACACGTACGTCCTCGTCGAGTGCGCCGGCCACGACGACCCGACCGCTGCTCTCGCGGCCGCGGTGGGGGACGTGGCCGCGGCCGTCGCGGGGCCCTCCGACCCGCAGCGGCGGGCCGAGCTGTGGCGCTACCGGGAGGGCATCACGGAGGCCGTCAATCGGGAGGGGCCACCACACAAGCTCGACGTCACCCTGCCGCCTGCTTCGATACCGGTCTTTTGTGAACAGGTCGTCGCCGCACTGCCCGCGCCCGCCGACGTGTGGCTCTTCGGCCACCTCGGCGACGGCAATGTGCACGTGAACGTCACGGGCGTCGAACCCGACGACGACACGATCGATGACACCGTGCTCCGGCTCGCGGCCGATCTCGGCGGCAGCATCAGCGCCGAGCACGGCATCGGCACTGCCAAGAAGCGGTGGCTGCATCTGAACCGCACCGCGTCCGAGATCGATGCGTTCCGAGCAATCAAGCGCGCCCTCGACCCCGACGGGATCCTCAACCCCAACGTCCTGCTGCCCGACAGCGACGTTCTGGCGTAACCGACCAAGAGCGCCACGCGCCGCAGTTCGGCGCCAGAATGACAAAGGGGCCGTCGCTACGCGAGGTCTCGGAGGGCGTTCTTCTGGATCTTGCCGGTACCGCCCTTGGGGAGCTCGGCGAGGAAAACGACCCGCTTCGGCGCCTTGAACCGCGCCAGGCGGCTCTGCACCCACGCGACCAGTTCCTCCTCGGTGACCGTGGCCCCGGATCGGAGCGCCACGAACGCGCGGGGCACCTCGCCCCATCGGTCGTCGGCCACGCCGACGACCGCGGACTCGAGTACCGCCGGATGCTCGTCGAGGGCCTTCTCGACCTCGACCGACGAGATGTTCTCGCCGCCCGACACGATGAGGTCCTTGCGGCGATCGACGATCGTGACGTAGCCGTCGGGGTCGACCACGCCCATGTCGCCCGTATGGAGCCAGCCATCGCGCAACGCCTCGGCGGTCTCCTCGGGCCGGTTCAAGTAGCCGATCATGATGTGGTTCGAGCGGGCGCAGATCTCACCGACGCTGCGACCGTCCCACGGGACCTCCTGGCCGCGGTCGTCCCGCACCCGCACGTCGACACCCACGATCGGCAGTCCGGTCGTCGCGCGCCGCGCCGGCGACTTGGGCTCACCCGGCTTGTCGAGCGAACGGGTCAGGGTCGGGCTCGACTCCGTCATGCCGTACCCGCAGATGCACTCGCAGCCGAGCTGGGCCTCGGCCTCGGCGAGCAGCCCGGGACCGGCGGGCGCGCCGCCGATCGAGGCTTGCACGAGGCTCGAGGTGTCGCGGGCGGCGAGCGAGGGTTCGTCGAGGATCGCGCGCATCATCGTCGGCACCACGAACAAGCGGGTCACCCGCTCCGCCTCGATCAGGCGCAGCACCTCGGCCGGGTCGAAGTGGGGCAGCATCACGTGGACCCCGCCTAGCGCGGTCACGTAGTGGGGCGTGCCCCAACCGTTGACATGGAACAACGGGATCGTGTGCAGGACGACGTCGTCACCCGTCAACGCCATCGTGAGCGCGTTGTGCACGGCATGGAGATAGAGCGCCCGATGCGAGAGCAGCGCGCCCTTGGGCCGGCCGGTGCTCCCGCTCGTGTAGAAGAGCTCGGCCGGCGCCCTCTCGTCGACGTCCGGTGGGGGCGGGGCCTCCGAGGGCTGCGCGGCCAACAGCTGCTCGTAGTCCGGACCGAGGACCGTCGTCGGCACCGGATGTCCGGGGTCGACCTGGGCGGGATGGCGGAACAGCGCCGCCGCGCCGCTGTCATCGAGGATGAACCGGAGCTCGGGCGCGGACAACCGGATGTTGAGCGGGAGGAGCACCGCGCCGGCCAGGAGGACGCCGTAGTACGCCTCGAGCAGCTCGTGGGTGTTCCCGCACAACCACGCGACCCGGTCGCCGGGGCGCACGCCGAGGTCGGTCTGTAGTGCCCACGCCAGCTGGTCGCAGCGCCGCCCGAACTGCGCGTACGTCGTCCGCACGTCGCCTTCGACGACGCCGCCTCGCCCGGGAAAGAGACGACGGGCCCGGGCAAGGAAGTCGAGCGGTGTGAGCGGGAGTTCCATCAGTCGGACCTCAAACCCATTGGCCTCGACGCAGGAGGACGTCCTTCAGGACACCCGGTCGGTCGGTCATGATCCCGTCGACGCCCAGGTCGAGGAGCCGGACCATCTCCTCCGCGTCGTCGATGGTCCACACGTGGACTTGAAGGCCGCGGTCGTGGGCGGCGGCCACGAACTCCGGCGTCACGATCTCGATGTCGCCGACGCTGGTCGGGACCTGCGCGCACGGCGCTGGTAGCTCGCCGACCTCGTCACCTTGCGCGGCGAGGCCGAGTTGGATGGTCTCCAACGGGCCGAGCGACGTGCACACGCCAGGGAGCGCGACGCGCACCCACTCGAGCCGCTCGTCGCTGAACGAGCCGATGCAGACCCGGTCGACCGCACCTGTTCGCACGATCACGTCCACGAGCGCGGGCACTGCGGCATCGTGCTTCGGGTCGATGTTGACCCGGACGTCGGGCCACGCGCCGAGCAGCTCCTCGAGGAGGGGAATCGGCTCGCGGCCGTCGACCCGCGCCTGGCGGACCTCCGACCATGGCAACTCGTTGACCACGCCGCTGCGGTCCGTGACGCGGTCGAGGACGTCGTCGTGAAAAGCGAGGAGGATGCCGTCGGTGGTGACGTGCACGTCGGTCTCGAGGTAGCGGTACCCGAGGCCGACTGCGTGCTCGAAGGCCGGCATCGTGTTCTCCGGCGCGTCGCTGGCGCCGCCCCGATGGGCGAAGGCGAGTGGTCCGGGATGCTCGAGGAACGCGAAGGCCATGCGGGCCGGGAGAGTACCTATCGGTGGTTCGTGTCCCAGTCGGGGCGGAGGGGCAGGCCGCTGCGGCCGTTCTCGGCCTTGACCGCGAGGACCTGGTGCACCTGGTGGCGTCCGGCCTCGAAGTTGACCGCCGAGGCCGCCATGTAGAGCCGCCACACGCGGGCGCGGGCCCGTCCGACCTCGGCCACCGCCGCGTCCCAGTTCGCCTCGAGGTTGGCGACCCAGTGGCGCAGCGTCAGGGCGTAGTGCTCGCGCAACGACTCCACGTGGCGCACCTCGAAGCCCGCTTCCTGGATCACGGACACCACGCGACCGATCTCGTGCAGCTCGCCGTCAGGGAAGACGTACCGGTCGATGAAGCTGCGACGGGCGAACCGGCTGTGGCCGCCCTGGCCCGCAGGACGGCTGATGCCGTGGTTGAGCAGCCGCCCGCCGGCCGGCAACAGGTCGAACAGCTTGTGGAAGTACTCGGCCAGGCGGGCCTCGCCCACGTGCTCGAACATGCCGATCGAGCTGATGGCGTCGTACGGGCCGTCGGCGATGTCGCGGTAGTCCTGGATGCGGACATCCACCCGGCCGACCAGACCGGCGTCCGCAACGCGCTTGCGTGCCAGCTCGGCTTGCCGCTCCGACAGCGTGACGCCCGTGCCCACGACGCCGTGGTGGGTCGCGGCGTCGAGGAGCATCGACCCCCACCCGCAGCCCACGTCGAGCAGCCGCTGGCCGGCCTGGAGGCCGAGCTTCTGCGCCACCAACTCGTGCTTCGCGGCTTGGGCGGCCTCGAGGCTGGTCTCCTCGGTCGGAAAGACCGCGCACGAGTAGGTGAGCGAGGGACCGAGGACCATCCGGTAGAACTCGTTGGAGACGTCGTAGTGGTGGCGGACGGCGGCGGCGTCACGGGCCGGGCTGTGCCTCCGGCCGCGGAGGTGAGCCTCCTCCGGCGGCGGTGGCAACGGTCGCAGGTTGCGGAGGCCGACCAGCCGTGCGAACTCGATGACTTCCCGCGCCGTCAGCGAGACCTTCGGCATGCGGTCTCGAAGCGAGAGCGCGGCGAAGATGTCGCCCTCGACGTCGATGTCACCGGCGACGAAGGCTCGGGCGAACCCGAGCTCGCCCGGGGCGGTGACGATTCGGCGCAACGCGTCCGGGGACCGGACGATGATCGTGGCCGGGGCGTCGGGCGGGCCGGACCGGCTGCCGTCGTACGCCTCGATGCCAACGGGAAGATCGGGGCCGAGTAGGTCCTCGATCACCGACGTGAGTGTCATGACCGAACCTCGCAGGTAGACCTTTGCGGAGGGAGTCTAAACAGGGGGATGGCCATGACCGACGTCCACCTATTGCCCATCGGCGGCGATCGGATGACAACGGCCGACACCGTCGACGTGCTCTCGCCGTACGACGGGTCGCTCGTCGGGCGCGTCCCGGCCTGTGGCGCGGCCGAGATCGACCGCGCCGTCGCGGCCGCCAAGACGGCGATGGCCACCCCGATCCCCACCCACGAGCGCGCCGCGATCCTCGATGCCGCCGCTCGCGCGTTGGCGGCGCGCCAGGAGGACTTCGCCCGGACGATCGCATCAGAGGCGGCGAAGCCGATCAAGACGGCGCGGGTGGAGGCCAGCCGCGCCGTCAGCACCTTCACCTTCGCGGCGGCCGTCGCCCGGACGATGACCGGCGAGATGGTGCCGATCGAGGCGAGCGACGCGGGGGTCGGCAAGTTCGGGTTCGTCCTGCGGGTGCCCGTCGGGGTCGTTGCCGCCATCAGCCCGTTCAACTTCCCGCTGAACCTCGTGGCCCACAAGCTCGCACCCGCGATCGCCGCGGGCTGTGCCGTCGTGCTCAAGCCCGCGAGTCAGACGCCGTTCTCCGCGTTGCGGTTGGCCGACCTCCTCCTCGACGAGTGCGGGCTGCCGGCCGGCTGGCTCAACGTCGTCACCGGCGGTGGCGGCACAGTGGGCAACGCCCTCGTCGAGCATCCCGACGTGGCGATGATCACGTTCACCGGGTCGGCCGACGTCGGCTGGGGCATCCGCGAGCGTGCGGCCCGCAAGAAGGTCGGTCTCGAGCTCGGCAACAACGCGCCGGTCATCATCGAGCCCGACGGCGACTGGAAGCGGGCGGCCGACAAGATCAAGGTGGCCGGGTTCAGCCACGCCGGTCAGTCGTGCATCTCCACTCAACGGATCTACGTGCACCGGTCCGTGCACGACGAGTTCGTGGCGGCACTCGTCACCGCGGTCGGGTCCCTGAAGGTGGGCGACCCGCTCGACGACGCCACCGACGTCTCGGCCCTCATCACCGGCGACGACACCGAGCGGGTGAGGGCGTGGATCGACGACGCCGTCGCCGAAGGGGCCAAGGTGGCCGTCGGGGGTGTGATCGAGGGTCGAGTGCTGATGCCCACCGTGCTCACCGAGACGACGCCGGAGATGAAGGTGTGCCGTGAGGAGATCTTCGGTCCGGTCGTCGCCATCCAGGCGTACGACCGCGTCGAAGACGCACTGTCCTTGGCGAACGACACCCGATACGGGCTCCAAGCCGGGATCTTCACATCCAACCTCTCGGTCGCCCTGCGGGCGGCCCGGACGCTCGACTTCGGCGGCGTCATGGTGAACGAGGTCCCGACCTGGCGGACGGACCAGATGCCCTACGGCGGTGTCCGTGACAGCGGCAACACGCGTGAGGGCCCGTCGTACGCGGCGCGCGCCATGACCGAGGAACGGCTCGTCGTCATCGACATGACATCGCCGTGAGCGACCCCACTGATTCGCGTCGCTTCTGGACTCTCGACGAGGCGAACGCGGCGCTGCCCCGGGTTGCCCGGCTCGTCGAGGAGGCGCGGCAGGCGATGGCCGCGGCACGCGAGCGCGCCAAGGCGGTTACGGCAGTCGCCCGGCGCAACGGCCATGCGCCGCGGGGGAGCGAGGTCCGCGACTTCCAACAGGTGTTGGGGGAGCTGGCGGCCGACGGGATCGTGTTGCGGGACCCCGACCGCGGGCTGATCGACTTCCCCGCGATCGCCCCGAGCGGGCGCGCCTACTGGCTGTGCTGGCTGGCCGGCGAACCGGAGGTGGGATGGTGGCACTGGCCCGAAGATGGCTTTCCAGGTCGCACCCCCCTTTCGGAGCCGCCCCCTTGAGCGCGCCCCGGCCTCCACCTCGGTCGGTCCGCTCCGTCGACCGTGTCCAACGGCGGCCCCTCGCGGGGCCGCAACGGCAAGGTCCTCTCGCGGCCGCAGGCCGTCAGGCCCCTTCGGCGTTTCTGCAACGGGCTCGACCACGTTCGGGCCATCGGCCGGCGCCGATACGGTGCATCCGATGGACGTGACCGCTCGCTTTGCCGAGGCGGTCCAGCGCCCAGAGGCCAGCGTGCCCCTCGACGACGTGTCGTTCCTCGTGGCCGCGCACGCGTACGTAGACCTCGACGTCGACAGGTGGCTGGCGCGTCTCGACGACATCGCGGCGGACTGCCACGCGCCGACCCTCGACGCACTCGTCGATCATCTCTTCATCGACATGCGGTACACCGGCAATCGCACCGACTACTACGACCCGCGCAACTCGTACCTCAACGACGTGATCGAGCGGCGTACGGGCATCCCCATCACCCTGTCGATCCTGACGATGGAGATCGGCCGGCGGCTCGGGGTGCCATTGAGCGGCGTGAGCATGCCCGGCCACTTCCTGTTGCACGACCGCGTCGACCAAGACCTCTTCGTCGACGCGTACGCCGGGGGCGCCCGCCTCGATCTCGGTGGTGTCCGGGCGCGGTTCCACGCGTTGCACGGCGAGGACACGCCGTGGGATGACGCCTTCCTCGCGCCCGCGGGCGCCCACGCGATCGCGGCGCGCCTACTCGCCAATCTCAAGGCCATCTTCCGTACCCAGCGCGACCAGGTGAACCTGACGTGGGTGCTCCGGCTGCGCGGCCTCGTGCCGGGCGTGCCGATCGAGGAGCGCCGGGAGCTCGCATCCGTGCTCGCGGCCGATGGCAAGTTCGGCCAAGCGGCGGGGGAGCTCGAGGATGCCGCAGAGACCGCCGGCGAGCCAACGGCCGCCGAGTTCCGGGCGGCGGCGGTGCGACTGCGCGCCCGGCTGAACTAGGGAGATGGAGGCGGTGCTGTTCGTCGCACTGCTGGGCGGGTTCGGTGCCCTCATGTGGTGGGGACACCAGGACCGGAAGCGCCGCCGGGCCGCGGCGACCACGGTCGAACTGGTCGTCGACGATTGGGGTGTCCGGCGGCGACTGGCCGACGGCCGCCACGAGGAGGTGGCGTGGTCCGAGCTCGTCGAGGTGCGCGCCGTCGTCCTGCCCCGCGGCCCTTGGGGCGACCGGATCCGCTTCGTGCTCGACGGTGGCGGCGAGCGCGGCTGCATCGTGCCCAGCAGCCCGGCCGAGTCGGCGGGCCTGTTCCCGGCGCTGGCCCGGCTCCGCGGGTTCGACCACGCGGCGTTGAACGCAGTGCTCGACGGTCAGCGTTCCGGTTCGACCCAGCTGTGGAGCCGGCGCGGCTAGCAACTTGACCGGCCGGTCAAGTACGCTGACCAGCATGACCGTCATCACTCCCGCCGGCCCGCTGACCGCCGAGGACGAGGTACGCAACCGCATCGAGCGCCTTCTCGACGAGCACCCGCCCGCGGCGACGCCAAGGCAGGAGTTCCTCGGCGCCCAGTACGACCTCGGTCTGGCGTGGGTGCACTTCCCCGAAGGCTTCGGCGGCCTCGGGCTGAGCCCCAAGCTCCAGAAGGTCGTCAACGAGACGCTCGCCGCCGCCGGCGCGCCGTCGCCGTACGCGCGCAACCCGATCGGCTACGGCATGGGGGCGCCCACAATCGTCACGCACGGGAGCGACGAGCAGAAGACGCGCTACCTCCGCCCGTTGTTCACCGGTGAAGAGGTCTGGTGCCAACTCTTCAGCGAGCCGGGAGCGGGTTCGGACGTGGCCAGCCTGGCCACCCGCGCGGTGCGCGACGGCGAGGAGTGGATCGTCAACGGCCAGAAGGTGTGGACCACCGTCGCCCACATCTCGCGCTGGGGCATGCTCATCGCCCGCACCGATCCCGAGCAGCCGAAGCACAAGGGCATGACCTACTTCGTGGTCGACATGCACGCCCCCGGGGTCGAGGTGAAGCCCCTCTTCCAGATCACGGGCGAGGCCGAGTTCAACGAGGTCTTCTTCACCGACGTACGCATCCCCGACAGTGAGCGCCTCGGTGACGTCGGCGAAGGCTGGAGGGTCTCCCTCACGACCTTGATGAACGAGCGGGTGGCGATCGGCGGCACGATCACTCCGCGGGGCGGTGGCTGGATCGGTGAGGTCGTCAAGATCTGGAAGGCGAAGGCCCACACTGACCGGGCCCGGCGCGACGAGCTCATGCGCCTTTGGGTCCGCGCCGAGGTGCTCCGGCTCACGAACATCCGGGCCCAGCAGCTGCGCTCGATCGGGAACCCCGGACCGGAAGGCTCGATCGGCAAGATGGCGTCGGCCGAGCTGAACAAGGACCTCAGCTCCTTCGCCGTCGACCTGCTCGGTGCCGACGGGATGCTCTTCCCCGGCGGCTATCCGATGACCCGGCCGAAGCACACCGCGCTGTGGGCCAGCGCGCCGCAGGCCTTCCTGCGCTCGCGGGCCAACTCCATCGAGGGCGGCACGTCGGAGATCATGCGCAACATCCTCGGCGAGCGGGTACTCGGCCTCCCCGGCGACGTCCGCACCGACAAGGAACCTCCCTGGAGCAAGGTCCCGCGCAGCTGACCGCCTCCCCACGGCGGCCGAGGCTGTGGTGCTTGAGGGGCTGACAGACACCCAACCGCCACACCCCCCCAGAACGCCACAGCCTTCAGGCGGGGTTGAGGAACGCGAGCAGTGCGTCGGCCACCGGTACGGGCTGGTCCCACTCGAGGAGGTGACCGGCGGCGGGGACCGTGATCTTCTCGCCCGGCCACCCGTCGGCGAGCGCGGGCGGGAGGATGCCATCGGCGTCACCCCACAGCACGAGCGTCGGGCACGTGATGCGGTGCAGGCGGGCAGCCAGCCCGTGGTCGGGGAGCGGCCACACCAGGCTGGCCGCCGCCGTCCACGCGATGTACTGCGCGACGGCCTGCTCTTCGGGGCCCCGGTCGGCAAAGGCTGCGGTGAACGGCGCCGGCACGTCGCCGGCAAAGAACGTGCCGAGGCGTTGCGATGCCGGCACGCCGAACGGGTCGACGGTGTCTTTCGTGAGCGCGTCGTCCCACAGGCCGAGCGGCGCGAGAAGGGCAAGCGCGGTCACCGCCTCGGGACGCAGCGCCGCCAGCTCGGCGGCGAACATGCCGCCTACCGAGGCGCCGATGACCGGGCACGGGAGTGCGCCCGTCGCATCGACCGCATCCCACGCCAACGTCAACCAGCCGAGCAGGTCGCTCGGGGCTTCGAAACCGGAGGTTCCGTCGAAGCCGGGCAGTACGGGACAGGCGACCTCGATGCCGGCGGCGACGAGTTGTTGCAGCGCGGGCGACGGCCCGGGTCCACCGGCCAGGCCGTGCAGGTAGATCACGCGCACGCCGGGGGCCACCACCGGTCGTCGTACTCGGAGAAGACCGTGCGCAACCCGGGCATCACCTTGCGGGCGAACAGGTCGGTGTTCATCGCCACGACCTCGGGCGCCATGTTGCCGAAGTGGAGCAGCAGCATCAGGTGTCCGACGCGCAACTCGCGGGCCGCGTGCTCGAGCTGCTCGCGCACGGTGTCGGGGCTGCCGACGATCACGAACCCGTCCTCGACCATCTCGTCGAAGGTCGGCAGACCGCCCCGGGCCGCGGTGCGCTGCGCGGCCCGCTGCACCATCCCTTGCACGCGGGCTCGCACGGTCGCTTCGCTCGCGTAACCAGGGGGCTCGGCGAAGCCGCCGTACAGATGCAGACAGCGGTTGTAGAAGTACTCGGCCGGCTCCGCGTAGATACGCCGCGCCTCCGCGTCGGTGTCGGCCACGCCGACGAACTGAAGGAAGCCGGCGCGGTACGGGTTGTCGTCGAGTCCCAGGGTCTCGACCCGGTTCCAGAACCCGCGCATCGTCGCCTGCCCGAGCTTGTAGCCGAAGTAGGACAGGTACGAGTACACGTAGTCCATCTCTGCGCACCATTCCCACGTCTCGATCGACCCCCCGCCCGGGATCCACACCGGCGGATGCGGGCGCTGGAGCGGACGGGGCCAGATGTTGACGTACCGGAGCTTGGTGAACTCGCCGTCGAAGGAAAAGACGTCGGGCTCGGTCCACGCCCTGATGATGAGGTCGTGGGCCTCGTGGTACTTGCGGCGCAGGGTCGAAGGGTTCTGGCCGTAGCAGTACGCGGTGTCCATCGGCGTGCCGACCGGGAAGCCCGCAACCAGCCGGCCGTCAGAGAGGCAGTCGAGCATCGCCAGCTCCTCGGCGACCCGCACGGGCGGGTTGTACAGCGCCAAGGAGTTGCCCATGACGACGATCGCCGCGCTCGTCGTCCGCCGCGTGAGCGCGGCCGCCATCAGGTTGGGCGACGGCATCAGGCCGTAACCGTTCTGGTGATGCTCGTTCACGCAGATGCCGTCGAAGCCGACGGCGTCGGCTTGTTCGAGCTGGTCGAGGTACTCGTCGTAGACCCGCGCCGTGACCGCGGGATCGTGGAACGAGGACGGTATGTCGACCCACACGCAATGGGTGCGCTCACGGAAGTCCTCGGGCAGCTCCGGATACGGCATCAAGTGGAACCAGAGCAGCTTCACGAGTGCGCTCCGAGGGTGGTGGTCCGGAGATGTCCGGTCTCGTTGAGGCTCGCGATCTGGCGCGGGCCGCTGCGAGCCGCCATGAGGCGGCTGACGCTCGTGTAGTACGGCTCGAAGAACATCACCTCGTCCAAGCCGAGGACGTGGGACAGGTACGCGTTGATCACACCGCCGTGGCACACGACGGCGATCGTCCGCGACGGGTTGGCGTCGATCACGCGCTCGACGGCTTCGACCACGACTCGGCGGAAGACGAAGCGGTCGACCTCGCCGTCCTGGCCCCAGCGCCCTTCGATCAAGTCGAGCCAGCGCGGATCGCGAGTGGCTTTCAGCTCTTCCACCGGGATGTAGAAGTGCGCCTCGCGGTCGAACTCCGCGAGTTCGTCGTCGACCACGAGTTCGAGGCCGTGCCGCGCCGCCACCGGCTCAGCGGTCTGCACCGCCCGGCGGAGCGGGCTCGTGTAGACGGCGTCCAAGCGTTCGGCCGCGAGCCACTCGGCGAGGGCGACGGCCTGGATCCGACCCTCGTCGCTGAGCTCGGGGTCGGCCGGTTCACCCGCATCCTCGATGCGCACGGGAAGCCCGTGACGGACGAGGAGCAACTCCATGGGCGGAGCCTAAACCGGTACCCTCTGAGGACCATGGCCTGCACGGAGCAGTCGACGATCCTGGTCGTCGACGACGACGTGAGCGTGCGCACCATGCTCGGGTACCTGTTCCACGACGAGGGCTACGAGGTCCACGAAGCCGCCGATGGCGCCGATGAGTTCTTGAACACGCCCGTCGATCCTGAGCGGCTGTCGCGCGAAGTCCGGTGGTTGCTGGCGCGAACGCCAGCCGAGCTGCCCGACCGGCGGGAGGTCGGACTGGCCGACGCCCGGGCCCGTGACCGGCTCGAGGCGGCGTTCGACCAGAAGCCGCGACGGCGGTAAGTCGTCTGGATCTGTACGTCGCCCAGCATCCCGGTGAGGGCACGCCCGTGGTGCTCGTCCACGGCTCGATGGACCGCAGCGCGACGTTCGTCCGCCTCGGGCGCGAGCTGCGGGACCACCACGTCGTGCGGTACGACCGGCGAGGCTACGGGCGTTCGCTTCGGTGCGGTGTCACCGACGTCCAAGGCCACGCCGATGACCTCCTCGCCGTGATCGCTCGCTCGCATGACGGTCGGGGTGCGGTCGTGGCGGGCCACAGCCTGGGCGGTGACATCGTCCTGGCGGCGGCCGAGCGCCGCCCCGATCTGGTAGCAGCGGCGGTGGTGTGGGAGGCGCCGATGGCGTGGCAGCCATGGTGGCCGTCACACACGGCCGGCGGCGCGGCGATGGGCGGGCTGTCCGACGACGGCGCGGCACTCGCGGCCGAGCGGTTTCTCCGGCGCATGCTGGGCGACGAGCGCTGGGAGGCGATGCCGCCGGCCGTCCGAGACCAGCGCCGCGCCGAAGGTGCGGCGCTCGTGGCCGAGCTGCGGTCGTTGCGGGTGACAGCGCCCTACAACCCGGCCCGGATCACGATCCCGCTGATCGTCGGCGCCGGGACCCGCTCACGGCCCCATCACCGGCGTGCCGCGCACGAGTTGGCGGCCGCGGCAGTGCATGCCGAACTGGTCGAGATCGAGGGCGCGGGTCATGCCGCCCACGCGACCCACGCGCCCGAGTTCGCCGAGCTCGTTCGCCGGGCCATCGTTCGTTCTGGCGTAGAAGGGTGACACGTGGCGTCGTCTTGCTGCGCCGGAACGACGGAGGGGCGCGCGTCAGTTCCCGACGGCGCGGTCGCAGCCGGCGCGAGGGACGTGGACGTCTCGTCCGAACAGGCGGCAACTGCAGGTCTGCGCGCAGTGCTGCAGATCGACGCGCTCGGCCCACACACCGATGCCCAGTCCGACGGCGATGGCGAGCAGGAGCACGCGGAGCATCATCTTCTGGACGAACCGCATGATCAGCAGGCACAGCACGCCGAGGCCGATCAGTACACCGATCGCGATCCGTTGCAGGGTCTCCGAGTCGAGCGACCGCGGGAGCACATCGGCAGCGTAGGCCCGGAGGTCGCGCTCGGTCGGTCGTCAGGCGACCGGTAGCCTGCCGTGACGATGCGCGTCGGCTTCGTCATGGGTGGGGGAGGGAACCTCGGCGCGCTCCAGGTCGGCATGCTCCGGGCGTTGGCGGAGCGATCGATCACGCCCTCGATCGTCGTGGGCTGTTCGGTCGGTGCATTGAACGGCGCGGCGTACTGCCAGGAGCCGACCCTGGCCGGCATCGCGAAGCTCGAGGAGCTGTGGCACTCGCTCGACGGCAAGGACGTGCTGCCGACGGGATGGGTCCCCACCGCCGTGCAGCTCGCCCGGCGGGGCGACGCCATTCACACCCTCGCCGGGCTTCGGCGGGTGATCGAGAGCATCCTCACGGTCGAGCAGTTCGAGGAGCTGGCGATCCCCCTGCACTGCGTCGCGACCGCGTTGGTCGAGGCCCGGGAGGAGTGGTTCACCACCGGGTCCATCGCCGACGCGATCGTGGCCTCGAGCGCGATCCCCGCCATCTACCCACCGGTCGACATCGACGGCGTGCAGTACATCGACGGCGCGGTCGTCAACGAGATCCCGATCAGCCGGGCGCTCGAGTGCGGCGCGCGGCGGATCTATGTGCTCCATGTCGGGAGCTTCGATCGGCCCCGGCCGACGCCGCGGCGTCCGCTCGACATGGCCGTCCAGGCGTACTGGATCGCCCGCCACCACCGCTTCAAGCGCGAGCTCGCGGCACTGCCGCCGGGTATCGAGGCGGTGGTCCTCCCCACCGGCGACCCGCCGACGATGCGGTTCAACGACTTCACCCGTAGCGAAGAGCTCGTCACCAACGCCTACGAGGCATCGGTCGCCGCCCTCGACGCGCTGACGTCCGCGGCGTCGTAGGGTCCGAGCATGTCCGAGTCGCCGGTGGCGATGTCGTCGTCTGGTCCGCCGGAGACCGTGCTCGACCCCGAGCCGAGCGAGGCGTTGGCGGCGTTGGCCGAGGCGTTGGCCGCTCCCCCGCATGAGCGGCGCGCCTGGGTGGCCGCGGTCGTCGCGCGCTGGCCGCGGTTCCTCGACGCGTGGGCTCGACTCGGGCAGCTCGCCCGCGATGACGTTGAGGCGTACTCCGCGTTCCGGGTCGGCTATCACCGCGGGCTCGACCGGCTTCGGGGCAGCGGTTGGCGCGGCTCGGGCTATGTGCGCTGGCGGCACGAGGAGAACCGCGGCTTTCTCCGGTCGCTGGCGGGACTCGAAGCCGCCGCCGGCCGGATCGCGGAGCGCGACGAGCAGGACCGGTGCGCGCAATTCCTGCGCCAGCTCGATCCGGCGTGGCCGCCGGACGACCTCGACTGACGATCACCCGCCACGCAGAGCGACCGTGCGGACGCTGTACGCTTCTCGAACTCGACATTTCGGCTGGAGGCAGGCGTGAAGCTTCGTGGATTCGTGTTGGCGGCCGCTGGTATGGCGTCGATCGTGATGGTCGGGCCGGCGTGGGCAACACCGGCATCCACCGCGTTCGGTGGCCGGAGCAACCAGCCGGTGTGCCCAGGTTCGCCGGTCGGCACGGCTCGTTGTCATGCGCGCGTCGTCACGGCCGGGGGCGGTGTCACTCCCGCGGCGTCGCCGTCGCCCACCGGTCTCTCGCCGGCGACCATCAAGGCGGCGTACGGATTCCCGACCAGCGCCACGGCCGGCGCGGGCAAGACCATCGCCATCGTGGACGCCTTCGACGACCCGACGGCCGAGAGCGACCTCAACGTCTTCTCGTCGCAGTTCGGGCTCCCGCCGTGCACGACGGCCAACGGCTGCTTCACTAAGGTCAACCAGACGGGTGGGACCAACTACCCGAGGACGAACGCGGGGTGGGCGCTCGAGATCAGCTTGGACGTGCAGTGGGCCCACGCCGTCGCGCCCGGCGCCCACATCCTGCTCGTCGAGGCGACCAGCAACAGCTTCGCCAACCTGCTGGCCGCCGAGGACTACGCCAAAACCCATGCCCAGTACGTCTCCAACAGCTGGGGGGCCTCCGAGTTCTCGAGCGAGACCAGCTACGACAGCCACTTCGCCCAGAGCGGGGTGAGCTTCTTCGTCTCCTCCGGCGACGCGGGCCTGCCCGCCGAGTACCCGTCGGCGTCTCGGAACGTCATCTCGGTGGGCGGTACGACGCTCCACTTCTCCGGGGGATCGTTCAGCAGTGAAACTGGTTGGAGCGGCGGCGGCGGCGGGTGCAGCCTCTACGAGACCGCCACCTCGGCGCAGTCGAGCTTTGGTCAGTACGCGCAGGTGGGCTGCGCCGGGAAGCGGGCCACGCCCGACTTGTCCCTCGATGCCGACCCCGCGTCCGGCGTGTCCGTGTACGACACCACGCGTCTCCAGGGCCAGAAGGGCTGGTTCACCGTCGGCGGCACGAGCGCATCCGCCCCGATGATCGCGGCCCGGTCCGCGGTGTCGGGCGCGGTCGTGAACGCCGCCTACGTCTACGGCAGCTCGATCACGTACCGCGACATCACTGTGGGCAACAACGGGGCGCCCTGTCTGGTCGGCTACGACCTGTGCACCGGTCGCGGGAGTTGGACAGGGATGACACCGTAGGCGGTCGCTCCCGGCGCTGCGGTTAGCGTCGACGTGGTGCCCGTCCAACAGGGACCGGTCGGACCCTTCCCCGAGGGCCTCGACCCCGACGAGTACGACCGGCTGCGCCGCCGCGTGCTGTGGTCGTTCCCGTCCGGGCTCTACATCGTGGGCAGCCGGGCCGGTGAGCGGCGCAACGGGATGACGTTGAACTGGGCGACACAGGTCTCGTTCGACCCGAAGCTGCTGGCGATCAGCGTCGAGCGGGAGGCGTTCACGCATGAGCTGATCAGCGAAGGCGAGGTGTTCGTCGTCAACACGATCGACCGACAGGACCGGGCGATCGTCCGCAAGTTCTCCAAGCCCGTCGAGGTCGATACCGCGGCGATGACCTTGAACGGGTTCCCGTTCCACGACGGCGCGGCGACGGGAGCGCCCGTGCTCGACCAGGCGGTGGCCTTCGTGGAGTGCCAGGTGCGGCAGGCGATCGACCTTGGCGGTCACACGCTCTTCGTCGGCGAAATCGTGAACGCCGCGTTCCAGAAGGCCGAGGAGACTCCGGTCCTCCGGATGGAGGACACCCGGATGTCGTACGGCGGCTGACCCCGCGATGACGCAGAAGGTCATGGTCGTGGCCGCGCTGGTCGCCGGCGGGCTCGCCGCGTGCTCCGGCGCGGCGGCCATCGAGGAAGCCGTGGTCACCCACGAGGCCGGTCACCTCCTGGGCCTCGTCGACCTCTACCTGGGCACCGGCCGTGGTGATCCCGAGCACCCCGGCCACTCCCGTAACGCGCAGTCGGTGATGTACTGGGCGGTCGAGTCGAACCTCGTCGCCCACGTGCTGTCGGGAGGTCCGCCCCACGAGTTCGACGGGGACGACCTGGCCGATCTGGCGGCCATTCGGGCCGGCGCGTGAGCGCCTGGACCGGTGTCGTGCTGGCCGGCGGCGCCAGTCGCCGCATGGGCCGCGACAAGGCACGGCTGGAGATCGGCGGTGAGGCGATGGCTCGCCGCGCCGCCACGGCGCTCGCCGCGGCGGGGGCCGCTGAGGTCTTCTGCATGGGCGGCGACGCCGGCGCGCTCAGTGCGCTGGGTATCGACGTCCGCCCCGACGAGCACCCGGGCGAGGGACCGCTCGGAGCGGTGGTCACCGCGATCCACCTCGCGGCCCACGACACGGTGATGGTCCTCGCCTGCGATGTGATCGAGCCGGCACCGCGGGCGATCGCCGCGACGGTCACGGCGCTCGAGGAGGACGCCGACGCCGACGCCGCCATCCCAACGGACGGCAGGCGACTGCAGCCCCTCCACGCGGCGTACCGGAGACGGTGCGGGCCCGTCCTGGCCGGCGCGTTCGCCGAGGGCGAGCGCTCGATCGCCCGAGTGCTGTCGCAGCTGCGCCTGGTGACGGTCACGGGCGTCGACCCGGTCGCCCTCGCCGATGCTGACACACCCAAGGACCTCCCGGCCGGGGGCGGCCGGTAGTGTCGAAGCCGTGGACGTACCCGAGATCGATGTCGACGAGCTCGCCGGGCTCCACGCGAAGGGTGTCCCGATCCTCGACGTCCGGCGACCCGACGAGTACATCGAATTCCACGTGCCCGGGGTCCAGCTCATCCCGATGGACGAGATCGAGGCGCGCATCGACGAGGTGCCCACAGACGGACCCCTCTATGTGATCTGCCGTTCGGGCGAACGCAGTCGCCGGGTGGCCGGGTTCCTACGCGGTCACGGCATCGACGCGATCAACGTCGCCGGCGGCAGCGGGGCCTGGGCCGAGGCCGGCTTCCCCGTCGAGGCGGGCGAGTAGTCCGCGCCGGACGTCGGTGATGGAGCACCGCTGGATCGACGACACGGCCGCGCTCGACGACATCGTCGCCAGCGTCCGCGGCGAACCCGCGTACGCCGTCGACACCGAGTTCCACCGGGAGCGGACGTACTTCCCCCACGTTGCGCTCGTGCAGGTGGCGTGGGCCGGTGGCCTCGCGCTCATCGACCCGCTGGCTGTCTCGCTCCGTCCGTTCGCCGCCGTGCTCGGCGGGCCGGGCGTCGCGGTCATGCACGCCGCCGGCCAGGACCTCGAGGTCCTCGACCAGGAATGCGGGACGGTTCCGTCCCGGCTGTTCGACACGCAGCTCGCGGCGGGCTTCGCCGGTCACGGGCTGCCATCGTTGGTGTCGCTGGTCGAGCGGGTCCTCGGCATCCGGCTGCCCAAGGGCGATCGGCTGGCCGACTGGCTCCATCGACCCCTCGACGCCGACCAGCTGGACTATGCGGCGTCCGACGTCCGCCATCTCCTCGAGCTGTACGCGCAACTCCGCACCACGCTCGAGGCGTCCGGTCGGTTGGCGTGGGCCGAGGACGAGTGCAACGACCTTCGAGTGAGGAGCACCAACCGGAGGGACCCGGCCGAGGCGTGGTGGAGGATCAAGGAGGGCCGCCAGCTGCGAGGGCGGGCCATGGGCGTGATGCAAGCAGTCGCCGCGTGGCGCGAGCGACGGGCGGCCACGATCAACCAGCCGGTCCGGTTCGTGCTGCCCGACCTCGCGATGGTCGGCATCGCGCAGCGACCCCCACGGTCCGTCGATGACCTCCGGGCCGTGCGCGGTCTCGACGACCGGCATCTTCGCAAGCCGGCCGGCACCGAGATCCTCGCCGCGGTGCAGGAGGGTCTGGCCCTGACCCCGGCCGAGGTCCGGGCGCCCCCCGCCGGTGACGTCGACCGCGACCTGCGGCCGGCGGTCACGCTCGTGTCGGCGTGGGTGAGCCAGCTGTCGCGGGACCTCGGCATCGACACCGCGCTCGTCGCCACCCGCTCGGACCTCGAAGCGCTGCTCCGCGGCGATGCCGATGCGCGTCTGGCGACGGGATGGCGGGCCGAGGCCGTCGGCGCCGCGATCCGTCAACTGGTCGACGGCCACGCGGCCCTCGCCTTCGACGGCAACGGCCACCTCACTCTCGAGGAACGGTCCGGCCGCCCCCTTCGGTAGCGAGGATCACGGCCTCGTCGGGGCCGAGCCGTCCGCTGAACGGCTCGCCTTCGCCGGTGCCCGCGCTGGACACCTCGACGATGCAGGCCGACAGTCCGGCGCTGACGTCGCACTGCTCGTCGCCGGTGAAGTTCACGAGCACGACGCGGTGGTCAGCGGCGGCGGCTCGCTCGTAGCCGAGAACGCCGTCTGGTGTCGGCAGCGGCCGCCACGCGCCCGTACGGAGAGCGGCCGAGCCGCGCCGTGCCACCAGGATCCGGCGGTAGAGCCAGAGCATCGACTGCTCGTCGGCGCGTTCGGCCTCGACGCTCCGGCGGTCGGAGTCGGGCGACCATGGCAACCAGGGGGTGTCGCCGTCCCAGCCATGAGGCGGCGCGGCGACCCAGGGCAGCGGCGCCCGGCAGCCGTCCCGCCCACCGGGGTCGACCACGAGCGCGGGCGGCACGACCGCGTCCTCGAGCCCCAGCTCCTCGCCCTGGTACAGGAACGGCGTGCCCCGCAACGTGAGGAGGAGAACGGCCGCGGCCCGGGCTCGGGCCTCGGAGCCGTAGCGGGTGTGGTGGCGGGGGTTGTCGTGGTTCGAGAGGACCCACGTGGGCCACGCGTCACGGGGGTCGAGCTCGGCCACCACCCGGTCGATTCGGGCGCGCCAGCGGGCGGCGCCCCACTGCGTGTACAGCGGCGGGAAGTTGAACGCGAGGTGGAGGAGGTCGCCGTTGCCGTAGAACGTCGCCACGATGGCTGTCGACAGGATGTAGACCTCACCGACCATCATCCGGTCGCCCTCGTAGGAGTCGAGGATCTCGCGGAAGCCGCGGATGAGGTCGTGGATCGCGGGGACGTCGAATCGGTCCGCGGTCGCGAGCTGGGCGAGCCCATCGTCGACGTCCGCGAGGTCGGCCCGTTTGACCAGGCCATGGACGACGTCGATGCGGAAGCCGTCGACGCCCCGGTCGAGCCAGAAGCGCAACGTCCCGTGCATGGCCTCGACCACCTCGGGGTTGCGCCAGTTGAGGTCGGGCTGTTCCGGCAGGAACAGGTGTAGGTAGTACTGGCCCGTTGCCGCGTCGAGGGTCCAGGCACTCCCTCCGGTGAACGCGCCGACCCAGTTGTTGGGTGGACCACCGTCGGGAGCGGGATCGCGCCAGATGTACCAGTCCCGCTTGGGATCGTCGCGGCTCGAACGGGACGACGCGAACCAGGCGTGCTGGTCCGAGGTGTGGTTCGGGACCCAGTCGATCACGACCTTGATGCCCCGGGCGTGCGCCGCGGCGAGCAGGGTGTCGAAGTCGGCCAAGGTGCCGAAGAGGGGATCGACATCGCAGTAGTCGCTCACGTCGTAGCCGAAGTCGGCCATCGGGGAGGGGAAGAACGGTGAGATCCACACCGCATCGATGCCCAGCCAGGCCAGATGGTCCAGATGGCGGCGGATCCCCCCGAGGTCGCCGACCCCATCGCCGTTCGAGTCGGCAAATGACCTGGGGTAGATCTGGTAGATCACGCCGCTCTGCCACCAGGTCGTCATGGGTGCGGAACTTAGAGCGCGATGCGAGTGCCGAAGCGAGGCCGAAGGCCGAGCGCCGGGAAACCGGGACGACCAGCACGCGGCGGTTGCAGCGCCCGTATGGGCGCTGCTGTCGGACAGGGTGACAGTCGCTGGAAGCGCGGAAGTCTCGAGCCCTGGGCCTTGCCCCAGCTCCTGCCCACGGCCCCCAGCACGGGAATGCGGAAATGCAGGAGGTACACTGTCGGGTCAACAGCATCTTCTACCGGGAGCTGGCCCGTGAAAAAGGGTCGTCATCGCCGCTTCGAAGAGGCGCGCGCGCTCAAACGGACCAATGAGAACCTCGACGCGCTCCTCGACCGTGCAGACGCCGAGCCCTGTGCCGAGTGCGGCGCCCTTCCTGGCCACGACCACAAGTCCTGGTGTCTGGCAGGCGCCGAGGACGCCGATGTCGTCGACAGCGAGGACGACGACTGGTGACGCCTTGACTGGGGGAAGTCGCTGACGACCCCCGGTCCGCGGCCGAGTCCGGCTCGCCGGCGCGAACCTATGTCCGAACCCGTCCGCAACGTCGCCCTGGTCGCCCACGTCGACCACGGCAAGACCACCCTCGTCGACGCCATGCTGCGGGCGACGGGCGTCTTCAGCGCGCACGAACACCTCGTCGACCGTGTTATGGACTCGAACGACCAAGAGCGAGAGCGGGGGATCACGATCCTGGCCAAGGCCGCGTCCGTGGTGTGGCGCGACGTGCGGATCAACCTGGTCGACACACCGGGGCATGCGGACTTCGGCGGCGAGGTCGAGCGGGCCCTAGCCCTGGTGAGCGGGGTTCTGCTCCTCGTCGATGCCGCGGAGGGACCCCTGCCGCAGACCCGCTACGTCCTCTCGAAGGCCCTGGCCGCCGGATTGCCGTCGGTCGTGGTGCTCAACAAGGTCGACCGCACGGACGCGCGGCCGGCCGAGGTCCTCCACGAGGTCGAGAACCTGTACCTCGACCTCGACGCGCCCGTCGAGCTGCTCGATTTCCCGGTGCTGTCGGTGATCGCCCGCGAAGGCCGCAGCGTCCGCGGGGTCGGCATGCCCGGCCCGGGTGACGACCTGGCCGCGCTGCTCGACACGGTGGTGGAGTCGATTCCCGCGTCGGGCGGCAACCCTGACGCGCCGGTCCAGGCGCTGGTGACGAACCTCGACGCCTCGGAGTACCTCGGCAGGCTCGCGATCGGCCGGGTCGTAGAGGGGACGCTCCGCGCGGGCGACACCGTCGCGCTGCTCGACGAGGAGACGAGCGAGGGCCAGTCGCCGCTCACGCGGCGTCTCACCCAGCTCATGGGGTTCTCGGGCCTCGACCGCGTCGAGGTCGCGGAGCGGCGAGCAGGGGATCTGTTCGTGGTCGCGGGCTTCCCCGAGGTGGAGATCGGCGACACGCTCGCCGATCCGGTCGACGGCAAGCCCTTGCCGCGGCTCGAGGTCGACGAGCCCGTTCTGCGCATGACATTCGGGCCGAACACGTCGCCACTGTCCGGCAGGGACGGCCGTTTCGTCACCTCCCGCCACATTCGGGAGCGCCTCGAGCGCGAGGTGCTCGGCAACGTGTCGATACGCATCGCCGACACCGACTCGCCCGACATCATCGAGGTGGCCGGCCGCGGCGAGCTGCAGCTCGCGGTGCTGATCGAGTCGATGCGGCGGGAGGGCTACGAGCTCCAGGTCAGCCGGCCCGAGGTCATCCTGCGGATGGTGGATGGCACGCGCCACGAGCCGCTCGAGCGCGGGGTGGTGGACGTACCCGATGAGCACGTCGGCACGGTCACTCAGGCCCTCGCCCCCCGGAAGGGCCGCGTCGCCGATCTCCGACCCGGCGACCCGGGGCGCACCGTCGTGACCTTCGAGGCCCCGGCTCGCGGCCTGATCGGCTTCCGCTCCTTGCTCCTCACCGCCACCCGAGGCACGGCGTTGCTGCACTTGCACAACGCGGGCTGGGTGCCGTGGGCAGGGGAGCTGCCGCACCGCAAGGGCGGGGCGATGATCGCCGACCGGCAGGGCTCCGCCATGGGCTACGCCCTCGACAACCTTCAGTTGCGCGGGGAGCTGTTCGTCGCTCCCGGCGAGGTCGTCTACGAGGGCATGGTCATCGGTGAGAGCGCCCGCGCCGAGGACATGGTCGTGAACGCGTGCCGCGAGAAGCAGAAGACGAACATCCGCACCCACAGCCATGACGAGGGCATCAAGTTGACGCCGCCGCGGGCGCTCACTCTCGAGGGCGGCATCGAGTTCATCGCCGACGACGAGCTCGTGGAGATCACGCCGGCGGCGATCCGGGTCCGCAAGCGGCTCCTACGGGAGCAGGATCGACGGCGCGGCCGCAAGACCTGACTCGGTGCGCCACAATGGCGGCCGGTGGGAGCGCGGCGGACGTGGCGATGGTGGGGGCTGTTCGCCTTCGCCGCGGTCGCGCTGCTGTCGTGCGGTGGCGGGGGACCGACCCTGTCCGGTGGCCGGGACACGGCCGCCGAGCTGGCCGCTGACGCCGGCGACCCGGTGCAGGCCGCGCTGGACCCACCCACGACGACGACCGCGCCGCCTCCACCGCCGACAACGGGGCCTCCGACCACCTCGCCACCCCCGCCGCCGCCACAACCGTTGGCCCCTGAGGCGGCTCCACCCGCGGGCGGCGCCGACCGGTCCGGGCTCGCGCCGTACGGCGGACTCGGGACATGGCTGGACGTGTACGACTGGTCCATCACCTACGGAAACGGACCGATCGCGAGCCTCGACGACATCGACCGCATGGCGGCGCTCGGTGTGCAGACCCTGTACATCCAGGCCAGCAAATGGGACAGCCCCACCGACGTGCTCGAGCCTGACCGGCTCACGGCGTACATCGATCGGGCCCACGGCGACGGCATGCGCGTCGTCGCGTGGTACCTCCCGACGCTCGAGGATCCGGCCCTCGACCTGCAGCGGCTCCTGGCGATCGCCACCCTCGACGTGGAGGGCCTCGCGGTCGACATGGAGTCGAAGAAGGTGGCCGATGTCGCCGACCGCAACGCTCGGGCGGTGCAGCTCAGCGACGGCTTGCGCGCCGCGCTTCCCGGCAGGGTGCTCGCGCTGATCCCCCTGCCGCCGGTCTTGCTCGACGAGATCAACCCGAACTACTGGCCCGACTATCCGTGGGCGGCGCTCGCGCCGTACTACGACCTGTGGATGCCGATGTCGTACTGGACGAACCGCACGTCCGAGTCCGGGTTCCGGGACGCGTACATGTATACGGCGTCGAACATCGACCGGATGCGCGCCTACGTGGGCAATCCCGCGTTGCCTTGTCACGCGCTCGGAGGAATCGGCAACGGCACCTCGGCGTCCGATGTCGCCGGCATGGTCCAAGCCACGGTCGAGCGAGGCTGCATCGGCGGCAGCGTCTACGACTACCGCACCACCGACGACGAGACCTGGTCCGCCCTCCAAGCGTTCCGCGCCTGACCCCCATACGCGTTCTGGCGAGATCCGCTAGTCGCCACGACTAGCCACGCTCGCCAGAACGCCGCTTTCGGCGACGCAGTTCGTCAGCTCATCTCTCGCCGCGCCCGCGCGACGGCTGCCGCGATGTCGCCGGGCGACTCCACGATCACGTCAACATCGGCATCGCCGTCGCGCCGGCCGGGCACGTCGATGAGCAGCTGCCCGACCATGATCCCGTGGCGACCGGACTCACCATGGCGGCCCCGCGGATGGGCATAGCGCACGGGGCCCGCGACGACTTCCTCGTCCTTTGCCATCCAGCTCGGGAGGGCCAGTCCCCGCGCGAGCGCGGCGAGCACGTCGTGCTGGGCGGCCGTGCGGGCATCGCACAACGGGAGCAGATGCTCGACCGACACCGCCTCGGCGGCCCGCTCGATCATCGCGACCGCGGGCTCGTAGGTGCGACGGCGTGTCCCGGCCCGGGCCCGCCGGAGCTGCCGGCCGTCGATCTTCGTCCGGCCTACTCCGAGGAGCGTGCGGTGATCGAGGAATCGGGTGGCGCGCGCCCCGTTGTGGCGGGCGCGACGCACCTCGGGATCGTCACTGGCGAAGGCGCCGCCCCCGTCGGCGGCATCGGCGGCATTGCGCACCCGGAGCAACGCCTGCACGAGGACCTGGTTCTCGGCGGTGTCGAAGGCCTTCGCGGTCGACGCGCACACGAACACCTCACCCGCCCCCGGGCTGGCCGAGCGGGCCGCCATGGTCTCGCTCCACAGCACGGCACCGCGGACCTCGCCGACGCAACGCATCGCGGTCACTAACGTCGACACGGCCAGTGAGCGCACGACATGCGGTACCGCGTCGAGCAGTGCCTCGGCCTCGTCGCTCGTCGCCAGCGCGACGCTGACCAGTTGGCGGGCCGCGGCCCCGGAGATGCCGAGCAACGCGACGACCGCGGGTACCGGATCGAGCGGTCGCCGCAGCCCCGCCCACACCGCCGCCGTCCCCGAACCGGACCCGTGAGGGCCAATCACAGGCGCAGATCGACGCCGAGGATCTCGGCGATGGTCCGCTCCACCTCCGCCTGCTCCGGAGGATCGAGGACAGTGGCGATCGTGCGGTACAAGGCCGTCGCCTTCTCGTCGTCGAAACCCTCGAACTGCGGGAGGAAGTAGCTGTAGAAGACCTCGTACAGCAGCCGGGACTCGCTCGGCTCGTCCGCGGCGCGCCGGGCGGCGTAGCGGGCGGCATCGAGGTAGACAGCCGGGCCGAGGTCGCGGAACCGGCGCAGGATCAGCAGGCGCCGGACGATGTCGCCCGGTCCTTCGAGGAGCTTGTGGAAGGCGTCCTCGTCCGGCGAAATGACCTCGACGAACGCGAAGCGCCGCATGAGCGCGTACGACATCTCGAAGAGCAGGTTCTTGTCGAACACGTTCATGGTGGCGATGATGCGCCAGGCCTGAGGGATGCGGATCACGTCGGTGTCGTGGGGCGGCTCGACGCCGTACGGCACCAGGGAGATCGGCCGCGGCTGTCCGGCCCGTTTGAACGGGAGCACGACCGCCTGGCCGGACAGCACGGTGAAGAGCTGGCCGAAGGCGCGGTCGAAGTTCGACCGGTTCAGCTCGTCGATGACGAGCCACCGGCCGCTCTCGATGGCATCGACGAAGAGGCCGGGCCGGAAGATGAACCCCTCGATCGTGGGTTGGAACCCGCCGATCGTCTCGAAGGTCGTCCACTCCGACGTGGCCGTCGTCGGCAGGTAGCCGGTGCACATCATCGCCTGCTGGCCGAGCTCGGCCGCGAGGTAGGCGAGCGTGGTCTTGCCGGTGCCCGGCGGGCCGGTGAGGACGACGTGCTTGCCGGCGTCCACCGCCGCGACCAGCTGATCGAGGACGTGCGCCGGGAAGAACATGCCGGCGGCATCGGCGGCCGCCTCGAGTTCTTTTGCCGTGAAGTCGCGCACGATGATCCCTGTTGGGTTCAGAATCGGCGGTCAGACTCGCTTTTTGAGGGTTGGATGCGGCAACCAGCGCACTCCATCACGCTCGACCCGCTGCCGAAGGTGCTCGGCGATCATCTGGTAGGGGGCTGCGCCGACCATTTCCACGATCTCGTCGGCCATCGCCTCGAACACTGGGCGGCTGTCGACGAAGGCAGCGTCGTCGTCGGTGCACCACCAGTGGAACTCGAAGCCGCCGGGACCCCAGTCGCGCCGCTTCCACTCGCGTAGGGTCGACGTCACGTGCCCGTACGTGTCGGTCTCGTCCACCCGCCGCAACGGGAGCTGCCAGCACACGTCTGGCTTCCAGTCGAGGGGCCGCTCGTCCCGCTCGAGGGCGGCGCGGTGCAAGGCACACCCGGCGCCGCCGGGAAACCCCGGTCGGTTGAGGAAGATGCACGCCCCGTCGACGAGCCGGGTGACGGTCTCGCCGTCCTTGTTGACCTTGATGGGACCGCCCCGCTTCGACGCAACTTTGCGGAATTGCCACTCGGAATCGGTGAGGCGCCGCGCCAGCCGTTCGGTGCGGCGGCGATCATCGGCGCCGACGAAGTGCGCGCCGTAGGAGCAGCAACCCTGCAGGAGCTCGGGCGCCGGTCCGGTGAGCACTCCCGGGCAGCCCCGACCGAAGATGCAGGTCCAGTTGCTCGTGAGGAACGTCACGTCGAAGACCCACGTGCGATCCTCGTGCGGATCTTCGAACGACACCCACTCGTGGAGGTCTTGGAGTTCGCCGTCGGTGCCGTTCGCTGCCACTGCGAGCGAGCGTACTTGGCCGCCTGAACGGCACACGGTGACCGGATTCGGTCGCGTCACGAATGCCAGCCCATGCGACGACCGGGAATGCGCGCGGTGATGGCGGTCGTCGGTACGGCCGCCACCATCGGATTCGACGCCGCACGTCCCGACGTCGCGGGTGGAGGCCCGGCCGCCCAAGTGCCGGCGACGCCGATCACCAACGGCGCGGGTCAGGCCGTCGTCAACATCGGCTGCTGAGGCGGTTCCTCGCACGGCACGCGGGACGGCACGCCAGACTGGGCGGCGTGCCTGACGCCGATCTGATCGCTGATCTCCGTCACGTGCTGGCCGTCGACCGGGTCCGCAGCGCGGCTCTCGACCTGACCTTGTACGGCCGCGACGCGTCGCTCTACGACGGCGGCCGGGCCGCCGTCGTGTGCTTCCCGCTGTCGACCGACGAGGTGCAGGCCTGCGTCCGGATCGCGCGGCAGCACGGTCGGCCCTTCGTCGCCCGCGGGTCGGGTACCGGACTGGCGGGCGGTGCCGTGCCCGTCGGCGACCCGGTCGTGATCGTCACCACGAAGATGAACCGGATTCTCGAGATCGACGTCGACGGCCGGGTGGCATGGGTCGAGCCCGGCGTCATCAACCTCGATCTCACCCGAGCCCTGGCGCCATACGGGCTGCATTTCGCCCCCGACCCGTCGAGCCAGCAGGCGTGTTCGATCGGCGGCAACGTCGCCAACAACTCGGGCGGGCCGCACTGCTTGGCCTACGGCGTCACGAGCAGCCACGTGCTCGCCCTCGAGGTCGTGCTGCCCGATGCGTCCGTGGCGATGCTCGGAGGCCTCGACGCTGATCCGCTGGGTTATGACCTGCGCGGCGTGTTCGTCGGGAGCGAGGGGACGCTCGGCATCGCCACGCGGATCGCGGTGCGACTGACTCCGAACCCTCCGGCCGTGCGCACGATGCTGCTCGACTTCGAGTCCGTCGACGACGCTGCCGCCGCGGTGAGCGAGATCATCGCGGCCGGCATCGTGCCCGCCGCGCTCGAGATGATCGAGGGCCGGCTCATCGGTGCGGTCGAGGACTTCGCCCACGCGGGGTTGCCCGTCGATGCGGCCGCCGTGCTGCTGGTGGAGGTCGACGGCTTGCCGGGCGCGGTTGATCGCGCGACCGCGGTCGTGTCGTCCGTCGGCGCCGAGCATGGCGCCCGTGCCGTCCGCATCGCGGCGGACGAGGCGGAGCGGGCGTTGTTGTGGAAGGCGCGCAAGAGCGCGTTCGGAGCCGTGGCGCGGATCGCCCCCGACTACTACCTCCACGACACGGTGGTCCCGCGGACCCGCCTCGTCGAGGTGTTGCGCCAGGTCTACGACATCGCGGCGCGCCACGAACTGGTAGTGCTCAACGTCTTTCACGCCGGCGACGGCAACCTCCACCCGCTCCTCGTGTTCGACTCCCGGGAACCAGGTGTGCTCGAGCGCGTGCACGCGGCGGGGGGCGAGATCGTGGCCGCGTCGATCGCGGCGGGCGGTGTGCTGTCCGGCGAGCACGGGATCGGCCTCGAGAAGCGCGACTACATGGCGCTGCTGTTCTCGGCCGACGACCTCGACGCCCAAGCACGGCTGCGCGACGCCTTCGATCCCGACGGCGTTGCGAACCCGCAGAAGGTCCTGCCCGCTGGTGCCCGGTGCGGCGACCTCCAGCGCATCCCCGAAGGGCTCTGGGTTTGACCGGGCGCTATCTCGACGGAAACGACCGGCGGACGTGCTCCCGCAACACGGGATCCGGGATGTCGTCGATGCTCGCGTACCGGCGACCGTTGACGTACACCTCGGTCCCGTGGCCGCTCATGCTGATCTCCGGGACCGGCGGCTCCGGCTCAGGCTCAGGTTCCGGCGTAGGCGCCGCCGGCGGCTCGGGCTCAGGTTCCGGCTCCGCGGCGGACGGCGGAGCCTCCACGTCTAGGACACGCCGGCGGCGCCACCAAGCCATGGCCACGATCGTATGAGCCCGACGTCCCCGCTCGCGGCGTTCGCGGCCGACATCGGTCCGGCCGAAGCGGGACCGGTGGTTGTGGTCGGCAGTCGCAGCGCATTCGACATCGGCGGGCCGGTCGAACCCGGCACCCGGGAGGTCGTCGCTCCGAAGGGCATCGTCGAGCACGAGCCCGCGGAGATGACGGTCCGCCTGCGGGCCGCCACCACCGTCGACGAGCTCGACGCCGCGCTGGGGGAGCACGGTCAGTGCGTCGCCCTCCCGGCTGGCGGCCGAACAGTGGGCGGGGTTCTCGCCGTGGGGCGCAGCGGCCTGCGCCGGCTCGGCTACGGCCCGGTCCGCGACACGGTGCTCGAGGTCCGCTACGTCGATGCCGACGGCCACGTCATCAAGGCCGGTGGGCCCACCGTGAAGAACGTCAGCGGCTTCGACCTCGCCCGGCTCATGGTCGGTTCGCTCGGCACGTTGGGCGTCATCGCCGAGGTCGTCCTGCGGACGCGTCCGGTGCCGGCGGCCAGCCGATGGCTGGCCGGTGAGGCCGATCCGTTCGCGCTGGTGCGCGCCCTCCACGGGCCGGCAGCCGTCCTGTGGGACGGGACGACCACGTGGGTGCTTCTCGAAGGCGAGCCCCACGACGTCGACCGCCAGGCACAGCTCAGCGGGTTGGCCGACACCGACGGGCCGCCGCCGTTGCCTCCGCATCGTTGGTCGCTGCGGCCGTCGGACCTGCGCGCACTCGACGGGGCGTTCGTGGCCCAGGTCGGCGTGGGCACCGTGTTCCGCCACGAGGCGCAACCAGCGCGACCGGTCGACGCCGCCGCGCGGGTGATCCACCGCCGGATCAAGGCACTGTTCGATCCCACGGGGCGGCTCGCACCCGGACGGGACGTGCTGGCCGCATGAAGCTCGGCGTCGTCGACGACGAACTCGACAGCTGCGTGGCATGTGGGCTGTGCCTGCCGCACTGCCCGACCTGGCGGGTCACCGGCGAGGAGACGGCATCGCCGCGCGGCCGGATCGCGGCGATGCGCCTGGTGCATTCGGGGCGCGCACCGGCCGACGATGTCTTCGTCGAGTACATGGACGCGTGCGTGCAGTGCCGGGGCTGCGAGGCCGCGTGCCCGTCGGCTGTGCCGTTCGGTCGGCTGATGGCGGGCACGCGCGAGACCTTGGCGGAGCAGCGGCCGGGCTACCAACCGTGGTGGCGACGGCTCGAGTACAAGGTGCTCGGACATCACCGCGCGTTGCTCGGCCTGTCCACGATCGGCGCGGTCTTCCAGCGGGTCCGGCTGGTGCCGTCGCGGCGGCTGGGGTTGCCGCGTTTACCGCTCCGCCGCGTCCGGCTCGGCGCGAGCGCAGCGGAGACGGCCGACGCGATCCTCTTCGTCGGGTGCGTGATGGACGCGTGGCTGCGCCCGTCGCACGCAGCCGTGCTGCGGGTGATGGAGGCGACGGGAGCTCGTGTCGCAGTGAGCGGCCGCGGGGCGGACTGCTGCGGCGCGCTCCATGAGCACGCCGGGCTCGGCGCCGACGCCCGTCGCCTCGCCCGCCGGGTGATCGCCGCGCTGCCGCTCGACCTGCCCGTGGTCGTCGACTCGGCCGGCTGCGGCGCGACCCTGAAGGAGTACGGCCAGCTCCTCGGCACGCCCGACGCGGTGGCGTTCAGTGCGCGCGTTCGAGACGTCCACGAATGGTTGGCGGCGCGGCTCGACCGGCTCCCGGTTGCGACCCAACGCCATCCGATGTCCGTCGCCGTCCAGGACCCGTGTCATCTCCGCCACGTCCAACGGGCCCATGAGGCGGTACGCACGGTGCTGGCGCCGTACGCCGACCTCGTGGAGCTGGACGACGACGGGCTGTGCTGCGGTGCCGGCGGCGCATACGCGATGTTCCAACCCGAGCTGGCCGGCGCGATCCGGGCGCGGAAGCTCGGCAGCATCGCCCGCTCGGGCGCGACGGTCGTCGCCAGTGCAAACCCGGGCTGCGCGCTGCATCTCGCCGCCGGGGGTGTCACCGTGCGCCACCCGCTGGAGTTGATCGACGAAGCGATCGGAGGGCCTCGTGGCCGGTGAGTTCGACGACATCCGCCGACGGCTCGAGGGCATCGCCGAGGAGTTGGCCGATCTCGCCATCGAGCGGCTGAAGGAGTCGATCGACGCCGGCGGCACCGAGCTGCCCGTCGACGAGCGTCGGCTCACCCGCGCCCGCCGCGCCGTCGAGAAAGCCATCGCCGTCTTACAAGAGCCCGATGACCACGAGTGACGTCCCGTTTCGGCGAGAGTTTTCCGCCGTGACCCGGACAATTCTCGCCAGAATCGGTGGGTCAGGGCGGTGGGGGAGCGGCGATGGGAGGCGCGCTCGGTAGGCGGTTGAGGGTGTCGATGAACGACCGGAGCCGGCCGTACTTGAAGATGTCGAGCCGGAGTGCGATGCGAGCCTTGTCGAGGCGGTCGTCGTCGGTGACCTCGACGGGCAGCGCGTCGGTCCGCTCGATGCGCCCGGTCGTGCAGAGGTCGGCGAAGCCGTCGTTGAGCGCGTCGATCTCGTCGTCGCTGGGTGAGACCTCCAGCCGCACGACCAGCACGTCGCCCACCCAGCGGAGCGAGTGGTAGTTCCGATAGAAGCCGACGATCTCCTCGACGCAGGCGGCGGCAGAGTCGGTGACGAGGAAGAGACCGAGATCCTCGTCGTCGATCAGACCGCGCGCCGCCAGCTTGTCCTTCGTGAACTTCAGCCAGTCGTCCCAGAAGTCGCCGCCCGGCTCGTCGAGCAACACGATCGGAACCGGTTCCGCCTTGCCCGTCTGTTGAAGCGTCAGGAGTTCGTACGTCTCGTCGAGCGTGCCGAAGCCGCCGGCGAGGGAGATGAAGCCCCGCGACTCCTTGATCAGCATCAGCTTGCGGGTGAAGAAGTACTTCATGGAGACGAGCTTTTCGTCGCCGGCGATGTACTCGTTGGCCGCCTGCTCGAACGGCAAGCGGATGTTCACGCCGAAGGACCGCTCGCGGCCAGCGCCCTCGAAGCCGGCGGTCATGATGCCGGGCCCGGCGCCGGTGACCACCATCCAATCCCGCGCCGCGAACGCCGCCGCCACATCGCGCGCCTGCACGTAGGTGGGGTCGTCGGGCTGCGTCCGCGCCGAACCGAAGATGGTCACCTTCGGGATCGCGCGGTAGGGCGCGAACGCGCGGAAGGCCGCCCGCATCTCCTTGAGCGCCGCGCTGGTGATCTTGAGGTCGAGCCGGTCAGCCCCGTCGGATGCGAGCTTCAGGGCCGACACGAGGATCTCGAAGAGGACGTCACGGTCCTTCGTCGCGCCCATCTCGTCGAGCAGACCGACCAGCCGGCTGTCGAGTTGGGAGTCACCGGTGCGATAGCGGGGAAGGCGGAACGGGGTCGTAGCCATGCGCCCCGGAGTGTGACACGCGGGCCTGCCCACGGGTGCCCGTCCGACGTGTAAGGCTGCCCGCGGTGTTACGGATCTGCGCCCGGTGCGGCGGCACCGATCTTTCCGCTGACGAGGGCCTGCCGCCCGGCTGGTCGCTCGCGACGTCGGAACGAGGAATCGAGTTCGTATGCCTCGAATGCACGCGCACGAACATCCGCGCTATCGAGGGCAAGCTGCCGGACGAGTGGTGGGAATGAACCCACGATGAGTCGAGTGTTGGTGGTTGGAGGCCGCGGTGGGCGGGTAGCCCCTCCGGCGTTCTGTCGGCAGTTGTTGTACTCATGAGTCGATAACTGCCGACAGAAGGGGATACGGGGCTCAGACCGGTTCCGCCACGCGTCCGTAGAGGGTGGTGCGCTGCGCGAGCCGGCGGCCGAGCGGCTCGACGATGGCCCGGAAACCGTCTTCGTCCATTCCCTGCCCGTGGGTCGCGCCCGCGGCGCGGGAGATGTTCTCGTCCATCAGCGTGCCGCCCAGGTCGTTCGCTCCCGCCTGGAGGACTTGGGTGACCGCGACGCCGCCCATCTTCACCCACGACACTTGGATGTTGTCGATCCAACCCCGGTACGCGATCCGGCCCACCGCGTGCATCAACAGGGCCTCACGGAACGTCGGGCCGCGGCGCGCCTGCTTCTGGAGGTAGATCGGCGCGGCCATGTGCACGAACGGCAGCGGCACGAACTCGGTGAACCCGCCGGTCTCCTTCTGGAGCTCGCGGGTGCGGACGATGTGGCGGGCCCAGCTCCGCGGCTGCTCCACCGAGCCGAACATGATGGTGACGTTCGAACGGAGCCCGAGCCCGTGGGCCGTGCGGTGCGCGTCGAGCCACTCGTCGGTTGTCACCTTGTCGCGGCAGATGATCGCTCGCACCTCGTCGTCGAGGATCTCCGCGGCGGTACCGGGCAGGGTGGCGAGCCCGGCGTCCATCATGCGGCGGAGGTACGACTCGAGGGGCTCACCCAGCCGCTTGGCGCCCTCGGTCACCTCGAGGGCCGTGAACCCGTGCACGTGGATGTCGGGGGCGACCGCCTTCACGGCCCGGGTGACCTCGAGGTAGTAGTCGCCATCGAAGTCGGGATGGATCCCACCCTGCAGACACACCTCGGTCGCGCCCCGCTCGATGGCTTCGACGACCCGGCCCTGCATCTCCTCCAACGTGAGGAGGTAGGGCCGGCCGCGGAGGTTGAGCGACAGGGGTCCCTTCGAGAATCCGCAGAAGCGGCACTTGAAGGTGCAGACGTTGGTGTAGTTGATGTTGCGGTTGCGGACGTACGTGACGACATCGCCCACGGTGCGCTCTCGGAGGTCGTCTGCGACCTCGCACGCCGCCGCCACCTCCGGACCACGTGCGCCGAACAGCGTCACGATCTCGTCCTCGCCGACCTCTTGACCGAGCAGGACTCCGGCGAGGACTTCGGCGACCGCTCCTCCGGCCCGTGGGGTTCCCGGCACGAGCACCGGCGGCGCGCCCGACGCGCCGGAGTACCACGCGGTGTTGCGCCGGCCGATCTGCACGACGTCCGCACCACTGCCCGCGTCGACCGCGGCCGCGATCTGCTCGGGGAAGAAGGAGCCGGGATCGTCGCGGCCGAGACCTTCGGCGTCGCTGCGGTCGAGCACCGCAAACCGGAGCGCGGGATCCAACCATTCGTCGGGCCGGAGGGCGTAGCCGGGATAGACCGTGAGCCGCGGCGCGAGCGCGAAGCCGGCAGTCTCGGTGACGGCACGCAGCCGCTCGAGTGCCGGCCACGGCCGCTCGGGATTGACGTGGTCGGCCGTGACCGGCGAGACGCCGCCCCAGTCGTCGATCCCCGCTTCGAGCAGGCTGCCGAAGTCGTCGGACAGGTTCGGCGGCGCTTGCACGTGGATCTCGGGCGGGAGGATCACGCGGGCCAACGCGATGGCTTCGAGGTACTCGTCGGGCGGGCATGGCGGCGCGCTGTGCATCGCGGTCCCCGGCTTCGGGAGGAAGTTCTGGACGATCACTTCCTGCACATGGCCGTGCCGGCGATGGCTCTCGGCGATGGCTTCGAGGGCACGGACGCGGTCGGGGCGCGTCTCACCGATGCCGACGAGGATGCCGGTGGTGAACGGGATGCGAAGTACCCCTGCGGCGGCGAGCGTCGCGAGCCGGCGCTCGGGCGTCTTGTCCGGTGAGCCGTGATGGCAGGCCAGGTCGGGGTTGAGCGACTCGAGCATCATCCCCTGGCTCGGGGCGACGGACCGAAGCGCCGCGAGCTCGTCGGCGAAGAGGGCGCCGGCGTTGGCGTGGGGGAGGAGCCCGGTCTCGTCGACAACGAGGCGGCACATGGCCGCGAGGTACTCGACCGTGCTGCTGTAGCCGTTCGCCCCGAGCCACTCGCGGGCGACCGGATACCGATCCTCGGGGCGCTCGCCGAGGGTGAAGAGGGCCTCATGACATCCCCGGGCGGCGCCGGCGCGGGCGATGGCGAGAACCTCGTCGGGCGACAGGTACGGCGATGCCAGACGGGCGGGCGGTTGGGCGAACGTGCAGTAGCCGCACCGGTCGCGGCAGAGCATCGTCAGCGGGATGAAGACCTTCGGCGAGAACGTGACCCTGGTGCCGTGGGCCTCGTCGCGCACGGCTCGGGCCCGGGACAGCAGCTCGTCGAGGGGGAACGCGAGCACATCCGGGAGCGGTGGGGTCACGGACTGGCACCATACCGGGCGATGATCGCCAACCCCCTCGTCGCGGAGGAGGGCATCGCCTCTTACACCGCCGTGATCGCCTGAGCACTTAGGAGGACGCCGCCATGTCCGATCCCGAGATCCCCGACGTGCCGGTGCAGGCCGAGCACGTGAGCGGCGCGCTGATGCTGTCGTTCGGTGCGGTGCACATCGGACGGGAGGCGCTTGCCGTCGAAGCGTTCACCGAGGTGTCACGGTTCCTTGGCAACCTCCTCGCCGACGACGTCATCACTGCGTTCAGCCCGTATTTCTTCGCGGACGGACAGCTCGGGGGCATCAGCGGTTTCTTCCTGATCGAGGGACACCGTGAGCGGCTGGACGAGCTTCGGCGTGAGCCGGGTTTCCAGCGGCTCATCCTCCGCACCGGCGCCGCCACCGCGAGCGTCGGCGTCCACTCGCTCGTGGCCGGGACCGAGGCCGGTCGCCTCGTCAACCTCTACCGGAGCGTGCGGGCCGAGCTGGGCTTGCTGTAGCTGCGCCGGGACGACTACGCGTCGCGGGCCGCGGCGGGGTCGACCAACCACACGATTCGGTCGGCGCGGACGCGGCACGCGGGGATGTCCTCGCCCCGTACCACCCTGGCGAACGCCTCTCGCTTCGTGTCACCGGACACCGTGAACAGGACGAGCCGGGCCCGTGCAATCCCTGCGAACGTCAACGTCATTCGTTGGTGCGGGTTGGTGCCGGTGGGGTCCTCGTTCATGACCACCAGCCGGCCCTCGTCGGCTTCGAGCGCGGGGGAGCGAGGGAACAGCGACGCGACGTGACCGTCGGGGCCGAGTCCGAGGTGGATCAGGTCGAACTTCCCGAGCTCGCCGATCCGGAGCTGGTACGGGTCGGGTCCGTCGTCGCACCGCATCGGGTACGTGGCGTTGGCCGCCCCGACCCGGTCGAGCAGGGCGTCACGCGCCAGCTTGTAGTTCGAGTCGGCATGGTCGACCGGAACACAGCGCTCGTCGCCCCAGTAGACGTCGATCTTCCACCAGTCGATCTGCGCCGCGTCCTCGGCAAGGCGCTCGTACGAGTGGCGGGCGGTGTCCCCGCCCGACAGGGCGATGGAATACCCGTCGTTGGGCCGACTGTGGAACGACTCGATGACCCGTTCGGCGAACTCGCCCGGCACGTCTTCGACGACGACCAGCTCCCCATTCATCTTCGAGGACGCTAGTTGCCGAGTTGGTCAGCCTTGGCCTGCAGGGCGGTCAGCAGCTCGTCGAAGGACTTGGCGAACGCCGCCACCCCCTCCTCCTCGAGCGTGTGGCTCACGTCTTCCATGTCGATGCCGAGGGCGGCGAGGCGCTCGAACACCGACCGGGCGTCGTCGACGTCGTCCTCCACCGTGGGGGCGAGCACCCCGTGGTCCTCGAATGCGTCCAGCGTCGCCTCGGGCATCGTGTTGACGGTGTGCGGGCCGATGAGCGTGTCGACATAGAGCGTGTCCGGATAGGCCGGGTTCTTCGCGGACGTGGACGCCCAAAGCGGTCGCTGGAGCCGGCCGCCTTTCGCGGCGAGCGTCTCCCAGCGCGGGCCTGAGAAGCGTTCGAGGAACAACTGGTACGCGAGCTTCGCGTTGGCGACGGCCGCCAGTCCCCGCAAGGACAGCGCCTCATCCGTGCCGAGCGCGTCGAGGCGGCGGTCCACCTCCGTGTCGACCCGGCTCACGAAGAACGACGCCACGCTGTTCACCTGATGGAGGTCGCCCCCGCCCTCGGCGAACGTCTCCAGCCCCGATATGTACGCCTCGATCACTTCGTCGTACCGGGCGAGACCGAACAGCAGCGTGATGTTGATGTTGCGACCCTCGGCGATCATCTGGCGAATGGCGGGTACGCCTTCGGCGGTGCCGGGGATCTTCACGAACACGTTCGGCTCGGCGATGAGCTCGTGGAGTTGGCGGGCAGTGGCGATGCTGCCTTCGGTATCGCGGGCGAGGTCCGGCGCGAGCTCGACGGACACGAACCCGTCCTCGCCATCGCTGCCGTCGTGGACGGGCCGCATGATCGCCAGAGCGTCCTCGATGTCCTTGGTCACGAGGTCCCAATAGCTGTCGACGATCGACTCGCCCTGCTGCACGAGTGTGCCGAACTGGTCGTCGTAGTCGGTGCCGGCCACGATCGCCTTTTGGAAAATGGTGGGATTCGAGGTGATCCCTCGCACGCCCCGGTCGACCCATCGACGCAACTCGCCACCGGTGACCCACCCCCGCTTCAGGTTGTCGAGCCACGGGCTCTGCCGCTGCTGCGCGTAAAGGTCCTGCAGCTTGGTCATCGCGACTCCTCGTCGTCGTAGGAAAGGTCGTCCAACAACTGCCGGGCGCGCGCCGCCACGTTCGCCGCCGTGTAGCCCAAGTTCTCGAGGGCGACGGCACCTGGAGCGGAGGCCCCGAAGCGGTCGAGGCTGACGCTGTCGTCGGCCCAGCGGTCCCAGCCGAAGGACGTCGCCGCTTCGACCGCGAGCGTGGGCACACCCGACGGGAGCACCTGCTCCTGGTAGTCGTCGCTCTGCTCGTCGAACAGCTCCCACGACGGCATGGACACGACGCTGACCGCGAGACCATCGGCCTCGAGCAGGTCGACGGCACCCAGGCAGACCGACCCGGCCGTGCCATCGAGTACGGGTACGTCCTGTCGGGTGAGGATCAACGCCGTCGGGCCCGGCGAATCCACGGCGACTCGCCACGCGGCGGCGGTCTCGTTGGCGTCGGCGGGACGGATCACCCGCAGTCCCGGCATCGCCCGGACCGCGGCCAGTTGCTCGACGGGTTGATGCGTCGGGCCGTCCTCCCCCAGGCCGACCGAGTCGTGGGTCCACGAATAGATGACGTGGGCCTCGCTGAGGGCCGCAAGGCGGACCGAGCCGCGCATGTAGTCGCTGAACACGAAGAACGTGCCGCCGACCGGGATGACTCCGCCGTGCATCGCCATCCCGTTCATCGTCCCGCCCATGCCGTGCTCGCGGACGCCGAAGTAGATCTGCCGGCCCCCGGGCTCGTCGCGCGACTGCACTCCCTCGCCCTTGATGACGGTGCCCGTGTTGCCCGTGAGGTCGGCGCCCCCGCCGACGAGTCCTGGCACCACTTCGACCGCGGCCTGCAAGCACGCGCCGCTGGCTTTGCGGGTGGCCACCTTCTCGCCGGGCTGCCACGTCGGCAACTTCGTCCACCAATCGTCATAGCCCCGGCCGGCCAGGCACGCCTCGAGAGCGGCGCGGTCGCCTTCCCACCCCTCGATCCCCGTCTCCCATGCCTGCCGCTCGGCCCGGCCGCGCCCGCCCGCCTTGCGGTAGAGGTCGAGGACGTCATCCGGCACCCAGAACGGCTCGTCGGGCGGCAGCCCGAGGATCGCCTTGGTCACCCGCACCTCGTCCTCGCCCAGCGGGTTGCCGTGGGCGTGCTCGGTGTCGGTGAACTTCGGCGACGGCCAGCCGATGTGGCTGCGGAGGATGACGAGGGAGGGTCGGTCCTCCTCGGCCATGGCCCGCCGGACCGCGGCCTCGAGCGCGCCGGTGTCGTTGGCGGCCTCGCCGATATCGTCGACGTGCCACCCGTAGCCCTCGAAGCGGGTGCCCGCCCGGTCGGACAGCGCCAGCTCGGTCGGGCCGTCGATCGAGATGTGGTTGTCGTCGTAGATGTACACGAGCCGGCCGAGCCCGAGGTGGCCGGCCAACGATGCCGCTTCGTGGCTGATGCCTTCCTCGAGGTCGCCGTCGCTGCAGATCACGAAGATGTGGTGATCGAAGGCGTCGGCGCCGAAGCGGGTCCGAAGGAAACGCTCGGCGATCCCCATGCCGACGCCGTTGGCGAACCCCTGACCCAGCGGTCCGGTGGTGACTTCGATGCCGGGCGCACGGTGCACCTCGGGATGGCCCGGTGTCCGGCTGCCCCACTGCCGGAAGGCCTTCAAGTCCTCGATCGTGAGCCCGTACCCCGTGAGGTGGAGCATCGAGTAGAGCAGGATCGACGCGTGGCCCGCGGACAGCACGAAGCGGTCGCGGTCGGGCCAGTCCGGGGCGCCGGCGTCGTAGCGCAGGATGCGGGTCCACAGCACGTGAGCCAAAGGCGCGAGCGCCATGCCGGTGCCGGGATGCCCGGAGTTGGCCGCCTGCGGTCCGTCCATGCAGAGTCCGCGGATGACGTTGATGGCGCGCTGCTCGAGGTCGGGGTCGGAAACGATCTCGGTCACGGTGTCGACGCTAGCCACGGACGGCGTGGCCAACCGCGTCGAAGAGCACGACGGAAGCCGTGAATCCGTGAAGGAAGCTGCGCCCGCCGACCGGGCCGATCTCGCCCGCGCAGAACATGCCCGCGGTCGCGCCGCCGGCCACGGCCGCGTCGATGATCTCCGCGTCGTGGTCGGGGCGGCCGAACAGGTGGGTGCCGCGTCCGTTGCACGTGAACACGAGCGCGCCGCCGGCCTGGCGGCCGCTGAGGAGGGCTCGGAGGTCCTCGTCGGCCGACGCCGCATCCCGCACCTGGAACTGCACCGTCGAGCCGACCTCCACCTCGTCGCCGACCGCGATCGCGCCGGCGTCGCGGTCGGCGCCGAGCACGTTGCGCACGAGGAAGTCGCCCCGCTCGAAGTCGACCTTGTGCTCGTCGATCACGATTCCGAGATGCAGGCCCTGTTGGGCCATTTGCCGTTCGTCGGGTTCGAGTCCCTCGAGCAAGCGGACCAGCCGCTCGAACGCCGGCCGCCCGGCCAACTCGTAGACGACGTTGCGCTCGGACTTGGTGACGATCATCGGGTCGCCGATGGGTCGGCATCCCTGCGACACCACCGAGGACACCGTGACGCCCACGGGTAGGAGGGCACCGACCGCACCCTCGCTGTCGATCGCGTCGTCGAGCACCAGCCGGTTGCCGCCCGGCCCCCGCGCCGCCGACGCCATGCCGCCCACGATGCGCAGGGTCGGATGCTGCTCGGCCATCGACGTGACGAAGCCGTCGGTTGGGAACGTGAACGGATCGGCGAGCAGGACGAGCGTGGGGTGCGTGGTCCCGGCCTCCTCCGGCAGGCCGCCGAGGAGCCAGCCGCTTGGCGTCTGGTGGGCCGTGATGCGCGCCGGCACGACTGGGCCCGGAAGCCGCGCGGCCCACACGGCGACGGCGGCGCTCTCCTCGACCTCGCGGGCGCCGCCGACGATCGACGACGCCGTGGCGCCGATCATCCGCAGTGGTGCGAGGACCGACCGGACGGTGCCCACGATCTCGGCCATGACGCCGGTGTGCGGGGCGGTCACGAACACCGCGGCGAGGGTCGGCGGGGGTCCGTCACCCAGCTTCTCGAGCACCGAGCCGACGACCTCGCCCACCGCCTGGGTGGCGAGCGGATGCTCGCTCAACGCCGCGGCGAAGTCGGCCATTGCTCGTCAGCCCTCGGCCGGCGGTAGGAGGGTGTAGGGCACGATGGTCTCCGCTCCACCGTCGATGCGGCAATGCGCCTCGACCGCGCCGTATTCGGCGAACTCGAGCTCGGCCCGCACGAGCCGGTAGTTGAACTTGCCCGGCTCGACCTGCAGGGCTTGCACGTTGCGGGCGATCTGCTCGCCGTCGCGCATGTACACGACCTCGAGGGCGCCGAAACCCTCCTCGTCGGGCGGGCAGTAGACCAGCACGACGAGGTGCGGGGCCAGGGTGAGCGGCACCGGCTCCGGTGCCGCCGCCGAGAACTGGACGCCCGTGAGGTCGATGCGGGTCGCCGGCCCCGGGACTTGGCGCAGCTGGATGTCCTCGATGAACAACGCCGCGATGATCCGCATCGGGTCGAACCTACCCGACCACCTGCTCGCGCCTCACCCCGTCGTGTGACGGTGACGTCGGGTGTTACGCGGCGCGGGCGGGCTGCCGGGGTTCCTTGAGCTTCACGACGGCGTGGCGGATCTCGGCCAGGCGGAACCGGCGCAGGAGCGAGATGACCGGCCACGCGGGGTCGATCTCGCCCCGGGCCAACGCGAACTTCGCGGATGTCGGCGCGGCGTGGTGGTTGTTGTGGAGCCCCTCACCGCACGTGATCAAGGCCAGCCACTGCAAGTTGGTGGCGCCGTTCGCATGCGGGCGGCGGCCGAAGGTGTGGGTGACGGCGTTCACGGCCGCGTTGAGCATGAGGTAGATGCCGGCGTGGAACCCGGCCGCGAGCAGTCCGACCCACGGGCCGAAGACAACCATGAGGAGGCCGATGCCGAGGCTGAGCCCGAGCCAGGCCCGGTCGAAGAGGGCGCGATCCCAGGCGTCGGGAGGGAGGTCGCGGGCGTAACGGGCGACCTGCTCCGGGTCGTTCGCCACCTTCCGGTAGAGCCCGACGTTGCCGAGCTGGACCCGCGTCCAGCCGAGGAGCACCGGCGAGTGCGGGTCGCCCTCCACGTCGGTGAAGGCGTGATGCTTGCGGTGTACTGCGACCCACTGCCGCGGGCGGACCCCGGTGGTGATCCACAGCAGGACCCGGAAGGCGAATCGCACCGAGGGCCGCAGCGACAACGCCCGGTGTGACAAGGTCCGATGCAGGTAGATGCTGGTGACGAGCGTGCCGACCTGCGCGACGACGAACCCGACGACGAGGGCGATGAGGAGCGATTTCATGTGGACACCAAGTTACCTACCTACCGGTCGGTAGGCAACGCTCCCCCCGCTCCGGTAGCCTCAACTCGTGTCCGATGTCACGTCCACTGGCCGGTCGACCCGCGAGGCCATCCTCGACGAGGCGTCGCGCTGCTTTGCGGAGCACGGCTACGAGGGCACATCGCTCAACGACATCGCAGGGAAGGTGGGCATCCGCCGGCCCAGCCTGCTGCACCACTTCCCGTCCAAGGAGGCCGTCTACCGAGAGGTGCTCGAGCGAATCCTGAGCGACTGGAGCGAGCGCGTCGAAAAGGCGGTCAGCGACGACGGCCCCGACGGGTGGGACAAGGTGGACCACGTCCTGTCCGCCGCATTCCAGTTCTTCCAGGAGAACCCGGACTTCGTCCGCATCGTGCGCCGTGAAGCGCTGGAGGGCGTCGGCCACGTCGGCCTCGACGTCGGCTCCGTCCTACGGCCGCTGCTCGAACGGGCGGCGGCGTACCTCGAGCGCGAGATGGACGCGGGTCGGTTCCGGCACCACGACGCCGAGCAACTGATCGTCACCGGGTACGGCGCCCTGCTCAGCTACTTCAGCGACGCGCCCTTCCTGCTCGGGCTGCTCGACCGCGACCCCATGTCGCCCGACGCCCTCGCCGCCCGCCTCGACCACATCCGCAGCTTGTTCAGGGCTGCGCTGGAGCCGGAACCCCTCGCCGCTACGCAAATCGGGGGTCGTCGAGCGGAGGGCTGAACGGGACCCGGACGCGAGTGGCGAGGGTGCCGCTGCGGGCGGTCACGAATGCGCCGGGCTCGGCTGCGAAGGAGCCGTCGTCACCCAGCGGGACGCGAGTCCCGTCGACCTCGACGACGAGCGGACCGACGTCGTCAAGCGCGGCGAGGTTTGCCAGCGCCAGGCGGCACAGCGCGTCGATGGCGTTCTGGTCCTCGAGCATGGCGTCGGGCTGGTACCGCCACGTCCCGTCGGGTCGCTGCCCGAGCGCCGGTCGGAAGCCCAGGCGGACTCCCATCACGGACTCGGACGAGCGCCACAGCCGCGGCCACCTGAACCACAGCGCGCCGGCGTGGTTCATTGCGCTCGACGGGTCAGGCGCGACGGCCCGTCCGTTGCCGGCGCCATCCAACCGCACGCCGGGCCGGATCGCCTGCAGCAGCCGCACCGCGTCGAGGCCGACCCGCGCCTCCCGATGCACTTGGTCGACCCATGGGCCGACCTCGTCGCCGAGGTCGGCGGCGCCGCAGCCGCCGGCAGCCGAGAGCCATGACGCCAACGGCAGGGCGGCGTCGACCCACGAGGGCATCCCGGCCTTGTCGGCCAAATTCTGGACGAGGGCCCGGGGGACCGCGCCGTCGCAAGCCTCGGCGAACACTCGCACGCCGAGCGCGTCGGCTTCGAGGACCCAGGCGTCGACTGGGTCCTCGCCCCGCAAGAAGGCGGCCACCGATGCCAGGGGCAGCTTCGATGCCCGCGGCTGCACCATCGGATTCGCGAGGTATCCGCTGCACTGCCGCGGGAGTGCGGCATCGCGCCCCCAGAGAGGGCCGAGGTGGAGCCGGTCGACCATCATCCCGTCGTTGACCGGGAAGTTGTCCCACAGGAACGGGAGCCGACCGCCGAGCGCGTCGGCGCGGGCCCGGGCCTCGTCCGCGGTGATCACGTCGTTCATCACCGCCATTCCGGTCCACGCGATCGGCACGTCCTCGGGAATCCCGGCGGCCAAGGCCTCGAGGTACGGCGTCGTGCGACTGCCGACGTACTCGGTGGGGACAAGCAGCAGGGAGGCCCGCCCGCCGACGTGCTCGGCCAGCCACCGGGTCACATGGACGTGGTCCTCGCCGAGTCCGGCGCGGAACGGGATGTCGTCGAGGGCGAGGCACACGAGGTCGACACCGACCTTCAGCACCTGATCCACCTTGGCCCCGAGGGCGCCGAGGTCGTCGGACGACCGGTAGTCCATCGACAGGCCCGGCGAGATGCCGAAACCGACCGCCAGCGTGCCCTCGTCCACGAGACGGCGGAAGCCGTCGAGCTCGTCAGGCTCGTACGGGTCGCGCCACGCCTCCCGGTGCTTCGGGTCGTCCTTCGGCGCGTGGACGTAGTGCGTCATGCCCCGGTCGTGGCACCAGCGCATGACCTCGGCCCGCTCGTCCCAGGTCCACGGCCGTCCGTAGAAACCCTCGATCAGCCCCCGGATGCCCCACGACACGGGAGGCAGGGTATTAGGTGAGCATGGCTCGCTCCGCGGTGTGACAAGTAGCGTCCGCCGGATGGCGACCCTGTCCGAAGCTGACTCGAAGCGGCTGCTCGCGGCGCACGGCGTGCCGGTCGTCGAGGAGCGACTGGCGCTCTCGGTCGACGAGGCCGTCGCCGTCGCCGAAATGCTCGGCTACCCGGTCGTAGCCAAGTTGTGCGGTCCGACGATCGCCCACAAGACCGAGCGCGGCCTGATCCGGCTGCGCCTCGGCGACGCCGACGCCGTCCGGCACGCGGCCACCGAGCTGCTCGGGATGGCCACGCCGGATGACGGCGAGGTCGGTGTCCTCGTCAGCCGCATGCTGTCAGGCACCCGCGAGCTCATCGCCGGCCTGGCCCGTGACCCGCAGTTCGGGATGACGGTGATGCTCGGGGTCGGGGGCATCCTGGCCGAGGCGGTCGCCGACGTGACGTTCCGGCTCGTCCCCGTCGACGCCGTCGACGCCGACGAGATGGTCGACGACCTCGCGACCCAACGACTGCTCGGACCGTTCCGCGGCGAACCGGCCATCGATCGGGCCGCCGTCGTGGCCGTCCTCACCGCGCTGTCGGCCGCGGCGCTGGAGCATCCCGCGATGCAGAGCGCCGACCTCAACCCGCTCCTCATCGTGGACGGCCGGCCGATCGCGGTCGACGCGCTCGTCGAGGTCGCGTGATGCCTGACTTCAGCCCGCTCTTCGATCCGAAGGGTGTGATCGTCGCTGGCGCCTCGAGCCATCCCGGCAAGTTCGGGTTCGTCGCCCTCCACAACATCCTCGCCTGCGGCTACCGCGGGGCCGTGTTCGCAACCAACCTCGAGGGCTCGCCGGTGCTCGGGGTCGACACGGTGGCCGACGTGGCCGACCTACCCGACGGCGCGGCCGATCTGGTCTTCGTGTGCACGCCGGCCACCGCGAACGTGGACCTCCTAAAGGCGTGTGCCGCGAAGGGCGTGCGCGCCGCCTTCGTGACGTCCGCGGGCTACGGCGAGGCCGGGCCGGACGGCCGCATGCGCCAGGACGAACTGGTGGCGTTGTGCGACGACCTCGGCATCCTCCTGGCGGGGCCGAACGGGCAAGGGGTGATCTCGACGCCCGCTTCGCTGTGCGCCCAGATCGTCGCCCCGTATCCGCCTGCCGGGCGCATCGGTATCGCGAGCCAGTCGGGGAACTTCGTGTCGTCGTTCATGAACTACGCTCGGCATTACGGCGTGGGCATCAGCCGTGCGGTCAGCGCCGGGAACGCAGCCGCCGTCGGCGTAGCCGACTACCTCGAGTACTTCGCGGACGACCCCGCGACCACGGTGGCTCTCGCGTACGTGGAAGGAGTCGCCGACGGCCGGGCCTTCGTCGAGCGCGTGCGGCGGGTCACGGAGCGGATGCCGGTGGTCGTCGTCAAGGGTGGGGCGTCGACCGTCGGAGCGCGGGCGGCCGCCTCGCACACGGGGTCGTTGGCCACCGACGACCGGGTGTTCGACGGGGCGTGCCGGCAGGCCGGCATCATCCGCGCCGCGACGATCGAGGAGGCGTACGAGGCGGCAGCCACGTTCGCGACCCAGCCGCTTCCGCGGGGCTCGTCGGTCGCGGTGGTGAGCACGGCCGGCGGCTGGGGGGTCGTCACCGCCGACGCGATCGACCGCACGCCCGGCATCCAGTTGGTGCCGCTGCCCGACGATCTGCGTGACGCGCTCGACACCCGGCTCCCGCCGCGCTGGAGCCGCAACAACCCCGTCGACATGGCCGGCGGCGAAACGAAGGACACGATTCCCGCCGTGCTGGAGACGGTGGCGCGCCACCCCGCGGTCGACGCGATCGTTTTCCTCGGCATGGGCATCCAAGCGAACCAGGGCCGGCTCGAACGAGAGGGTCCCTTCTATCCCGGGCACGGGCTGGAGCGGATCACCGCGTACCACGACCGCCAGGACCGGCGGTTCACCGAGGCCGCCGCGACGATCTCGGCCGACACCGGCAAGCCGATCCTCACCGCCACCGAACTGGCCATCACCGACCCCACGAACGCAGCCGTGCAAGGGTGCCGCGACACCGGCCGCCTCTGTTACGCCTCCGCCAACCGCGCTGTCACCGCGCTCGGTCACCTCACCCGCTACTCGACGTGGCGGGCGCGCCGAGGCTTGGGTGTTTGAGGGTCTCCACGCCGCCTGAGCGCCACAACCCACCGAAACGCCACAGCCTGACGGGGTGCCGAGAGGACCCCGGCGGGCGTCGCTACCCTCGGCGCTCGTGCGGAAGGGTGTGCGGCGGCTCCTCGTGCTGTCGGGCCTTGGCCTGGTCGCGACCGGTTCTGGCGTCGCCGCGGTCCGGGTCGACGCCGAGCCGGCGCGGGTCGACGCCGCGGTCGCCACGGCGCCGCTCACCCCGGTGCTCTCGGCCCGGCGGGTGCCGTCCCTGCTGATCGCCCCGGTCGCAGAGCGTCGGCTGCGTGCCGCACTCGACGCCATCGTCGCCAAGGCGCCCCCGGCGTCCTGCCTGACGGTCACCTCCGGCGGCAAGACGCTCTACAACCACAACCCCGATCAGCCGCTCGTCCCCGCGTCGCTCGAGAAGCTGTTCACCGCGGCCGCCGTGCTCCACGTCCTCGGCCCCGACGCGACGTTCACCACCCAGGTGGTGAGCGCGGCCGGCCCGGCCGATGGCGTCGTCACCGGCGATGTGTGGCTCGTCGGCTCGGGCGACCCGATCGTCGCCACCACCGCATACGCGCTGCACTTCGAGCACCAGCCCCAGATCCGCACGAGCTTCGAGGCGCTGGCCGACGCGATCGTCGCCGCCGGGGTGCGTCAGGTGAGTGGGAGCGTTCTTGGTGACGAGTCGCGCTACGACCAGGACCGCTATCCCGACGTGTGGCCGCAGAAGTACATCGACCAGGACCAGACCGGCCCGTTGAGCGCGCTGAGCATCGACGACAACTTCGTCGAATACCCGCCCACGCCGGACACGCGGGTACCCGACGAGACGCCCACGGACGACCCGGCGGTGTACGCGGCCGCCATGCTCACGGCGGCCCTCGAGGCCCGTGGGGTCGACGTGGCCGGCGAGCCCGGCCGCGGTGCGGCGCCCGGCCCGGACGACCGAACCGAGATCGGGTCGGTGACGTCGCCACCCATGCGGGACGTGCTGACCGAGATGCTGCGCGAGAGCGACAACATGACGGCCGAGTTGCTCACGAAGGAGTTGGGCTTGAGAGTGGGCGCGGGCGGTACGACCGAAGATGGCCTGGCCTCGATCACCGCCACGCTCGGCACGCTGGGCATCCCGACCACGAGCGTGGTGCTCGCCGACGGCTCCGGGCTCGCCGTCGAGAACCAACAGACCTGTGCGTCGACGCAGGCGATCCTCGACACGACGGGACCGACCTCGGTCATCGCGACGGGCCTGCCGATCGCCGGCATCAACGGCACACTCGAGAAGCGCTTCGTCGACACGCCGGTCGCGGGTCGGATGCGGGCGAAGACGGGAACCCTGAACCAGGCGACCGCGCTCGCGGGCTTCGTCGACACGCTCCCCGGTGTCTCGCTCTCGTTCACCTTCATCGAGAACCGCAACCCGAACGAGCGCATCACCGAGGACGACGTCGCGCTGCAGGACGAGCTCGGTCAAGCCCTCGTCGTGTTCCCGCAGGGACCGCCGCTCGAGAGCGTCGGGCCGAAGCCGGCGAGTGGCTGAGCTCCCGATGTTCCCGCTGGGCACGGTGCTCTTCCCGACCGTCTACATGCCGCTGCACGTGTTCGAGTCCCGCTATCGGGAGATGACCCGGCGTTGCCTCGACGGAAACGGCGAGTTCGGCGTCGTGCTCATCGAGCGGGGGAGCGAGGTCGGCGGGGACGACGTCCGGACCGACGTCGGGACCGTGGCCCGCATCGTCGAAGCCGTCGAGCTCGACGACGGTCGGTTCGTGCTCGGAACCGTCGGGGTCCGCCGGATCCGGGTCGTGGCCTGGCTCCGCGACGACCCGTTCCCCCGGGCGGACGTGGAGGACTGGCTCGAGCCATCCGCGTCGCCCGACACCGGCGGCCTCGACGATCGCTACCGGGCGGTGCACGCCCTGCTGCGGCGGGTGCTCGGGCTGAAGGCCGAGCTGGGCGACGCCGCGGTGGCAGCGACGGTCGAGCTGAGCGACGACCCCGCCCTCGGCAGTTTCCAGATCGCGGCGGTCGCCCCGTTTGGTCCTGCGGATCAACAACGCGTGCTCGCCGTGCGCGACGCCGCCGGACGCCTCGTACTCCTCGACGAGCTGCTCACCGACGAGGCCGAGGTCTGCGAGCAACGGCTCGCCGGCGGCTGACCGGGTGGCGACGACTCGGTGTTGCTTGCGCAGCGCGGGTGCCGGGGAATAGGAAGTGGCCGCCCGCCGCCGGAGGAGCAACGTGCCCGACCAGGAGAAGAGCATCCCAGAGGTCGTCGTCGAGCTGCGCGAGCTGTTGGTCAGCTACGCCAAACAGGAGATCGTCGACCCCGTCAAGAGCCTCGGCCGGTTCCTCCTGTGGGGCGGGGCGGGATCGGTAGCGCTCGGCATCGGCGGGCTGTTGCTGGTCCTCGCCGCGCTGCGAGCGCTCCAGACCGAGACCGGCAGCACGTTCACAGGTCACTGGTCCTGGGTGCCGTACGTGATCACGTTCGCGGCGTCGGTCGGGGTGGCGGTGCTCCTGGCGACCCGAATCGGAGCCAAGCGTAAGGAGACACGGTGACGGCTGCGACCAAGACGGACGAGCGCATCACCCCGGCCGACATCGAGGGCAAGCTGCGCCAGCTGCGGGGCGAGGTCGACACCGCGGCCGAGTCGGCCAAGAGCTACCTGCTCGTCGCGGGAGCGGTAGCCGCTGTCGCGCTCCTCGGCATCGCCTTCTGGATCGGCCGGCGACGGGGCAAGAAGATGAGCACGATCGTCGAGATCAGGCGCGTGTGATCAGGGCCCTACGACGTGCGGCGTTCCGCCGGGGCGTGGTCGGCACGAGCCGCGGCTGGCTCACGGTGTGGGTCACCATCGCTGGCCTCCGCATGTTGCGCAAGGTCGTCGAGCGCAAGGAGAAGGTGGTCTACCGCGAGGAGCTGAAGCCGGGGCAGACGCTCGTCATCGCCCATGGCCGCGAACCAGGAGCGATCACACCGTCGGCGTAGCATTGCCGCGTGAAGGTCCTGCTCCGCAATCCCCGGCGCGAGGTCGAGGTCGCCGGTCCGCTGAGCGTGACCGCGTTGCTCAACCGCTTCGACCTGAACCGGGAGTCGGTGCTCGTGATCCGAGGCGACACCCTTGTGCCCGGTGACGCCCAGCTCGACGACCGCGACACGATCGAGATCCGCCCGGTCATCTCCGGCGGCGCCCAGTGAAGTGCCGGGTGTGCCGCGCGCCCGCGGTCATCGACGTGCGGCGTCACAACGCGAACTTCTGCGTCGAACACTTCTTGCGCCTGTGCCGCGACCAGGTGGCAAAGGCGATCGAGGAGTTCGACATGCTCGCCGACGGCGACCGGGTGCTCGTCGCCGTGTCCGGCGGCAAGGACTCCCTTGCCCTGTGGGACATCCTCCTCGACCTCGGCTATGACGCCGACGGTCTCTACCTCGGGCTCGGGATCGGCGACTACAGCGACGAGTCCCGCGACTTTGCCCGGGCCTTCGCGACCCGCCGGGACGCCGCGCTGGTCGAGATCGACCTCCCCGACGACTACGGGTACGACATCCCCACCGGTGCCCGCGCCGCCCGCCGGGCGCCGTGCTCCGCGTGCGGGCTCTCGAAGCGTCACCTCTTCGACCAAGCGGCTCGCGACGGCGGGTACGACGCCATCGCGACCGGCCACAACCTCGACGACGAGGCGGCCGTCCTCTTCGGCAACGTCCTGCGCTGGCACACGGACTACCTCGGCCGCCAGCTGCCCGTGCTGCCCGCCCGCCACGGGTTCCCTCGCAAGGTGAAGCCGCTCGTCCGGCTCTACGAGCGCGAGCTCGCCGCGTACTGCGTGCTGTCGGGGATCGACTACATCGTCGAGGAGTGCCCGATGGCCGTCGGCAATCGCCACCTCGGCTACAAGGAGGCGTTGAACGCCATCGAGGCGACGTCGCCGGGCACCAAGCACGACTTCTACTTCGGGTTCCTGAAGCGGGCGTCGGCCCTCTTCGTTCCCGAAGCAGAAGCCGATCGTGAAGATCTCCACCCTTGTCTCGAGTGCGGGGCCCCGACGACCGGCGACGTGTGCGCCTTCTGCCGGTTGGTCGCGATGGCCGGGAGTGCCGAGCGGGTGGAGTTGACCCGCCGCACACCGGGATGAGCCGACCCTTCCGGGCGGGCGAGCGCGTCCTCCTCGTCGACGGCAAGCTGCGGCGGTACCTCGTGACCCTCGCCGAGGGTGGTGAGTTCCACTCGCACACCGGTGTGATCCCTCATGCCGCGATCATCGGCACGGACGAGGGCGTCGCCCTGCGGTCGACGCAGGGATCCCGGTTCACCGCCTTCCGCCCCACGCTGTCGGACTTCGTGCTGAAGATGCCCCGGGGCGCGCAGGTCATCTATCCCAAGGATCTCGGGCCGATGCTGATGCTGGCTGACGTCTATCCGGGCGCCCGCATCCTCGAGTCGGGTGTCGGGTCGGGCGCCCTTTCGATGACGTTGCTCCGGGCCGGCGCGATCGTCACCGGTTACGAGTTGCGGCCGGACTTCGCGGCGCGCGCGATCGCCAATGTGACGACGTTCCTCGGCGAGGACGCATCGGCGCGGTATCGCGTCGAAGTGCGGGACTGCTACGAGGGCATCGACGAGACGGGCCTCGACCGGATCGTCCTCGATCTCCCCGAGCCCTGGCAGGTCGTCAAGCTGGCCGAGCGGGCCCTGAACCCCGGCGGGATCATCGTGTCGTACACGCCGTCGATCGTGCAGGTCGCCCAGCTGCGTGAGGCGCTCGTCGCGAGCGCGTTCGCGCTGGCCGAGACGGTCGAGGTGCTCAACCGCACCTGGCACGTCGAGGGCCAGTCCGTTCGGCCCGACCATCGCATGGTTGCGCACACCGGCTTCCTCACATCCGCCCGATTGCTCGGCACATGACGAGTTCGAGTCCAGCCCGGTGGGGGGCGCGCGAGGGGGGCGGCTCCGCCCGCCGGCAAGCGGGCTGCGACCAGCTCGTCGCTGAACCTCTGGTTCAGCGACGAAAGTCGTGAACGCCCTCGACTTGTTCATCATCCTGGCCGGCGCGACCGCGGCGTTCGGCGGGTACCGGCTCGGGTTCGTCGCCCGCGCCGCGTCGTGGCTCGGGTTGGCGATCGGTCTGTTCGTCTCGGCGCGGCTGTTGCCGACGATCATCGACTGGCTCGAGGACATCGACCAAGTGCAGCTGTTGTTCGTGGCCGCGGCCGTCCTCATCGCGGGCGCGTTCCTCGGCCAGGCCGCAGGGCTTCTCATCGGGGCCCGCCTGCACCTGCGGTTGCCGGTGGGTGGAGCTCGCCAAGCCGATCGGGTCGCGGGCGCTGCCGCGGGCGTGCTCGGCGTGCTCATCAGCGTCTGGCTGTTGCTCCCCGCGATGGCCAACATCTCCGACTGGCCGGCGCGCCAAGCGCGGACCTCGACGATCGCGCAGCTCGTCCACGACGTCTTCCCGGACCCGCCCGACACGCTCCAGGCCCTCAGGCGCCTCATCGGCGACGACCGCTTCCCCGACGTGCTCGGCGCCCTCGAGGCCGCGCCCGACCTCGGTCCACCGCCGGCCGAGAGCGGCCTCAGCCAGGCGACCGCGGACCACGTGGCGGAGTCGACCGTAAAGGTCGAAGGCGCCGCCTGCCGGCGGATCCAGGATGGCAGCGGCGCGGTGATCGGCCCCGAACTCGTCGCCACGAACGCCCACGTGGTCGCAGGCGAGGACGACACCTTCGTCTACCGCTATCCCGACACCGAGCGCCTCGCGGCCGAGGTCGTGGCGTTCGACCCGAACCGCGACCTGGCCATCCTCCACGTGCCCGGCCTCGATCGCCCGCCCTTGCCGATCGGCGACATCGACGAAGGCGGCATCGGCGCCGAGTTCGGCTATCCCGGTGGCGGTCGGTTACGGATCGCGCCCTACCAGATCGGCCAGCGCGTCCAAGCGAGAGGCACCGACATCTACGACAGCCAGCGCTACGAGCGTGAGGTGTTCTTCCTGTCCGCCGCGCTCGCGCCGGGCGACTCGGGCGCGGCGCTGGTGGATCCGAACGGGACGGTGGTGGGGATCGCCTTCGCGATCGCGCCCGACAAACCGAACGTGGCGTACGCGCTCACGACGAAGGAACTCAACGCGGTGCTGGCGACCGTGGCGGCCGGGGCCGTCGATACCGGCCCGTGTCTCGGGTAGGTGACTAACCCTCGTCGATCTCGATGAAGATGCACTCGCCCGGGCACTCTTCGGCCGACTCGATCACGGCCTCTTCCTGGCCGGCGGGCACGGTGGCGAGGCCTTCGGCTCCCTGCTTCTCGCCCTTGGCCGTGGCATAGATGACCTCTTTGCCGTCGACCTTCTCCTTGACGTAGGCGAGACCGTCATCGAGCAGGGTGAAGACGTCGGGTGCGATCTCCTCGCACAGCCCGTCGCCGGTGCAGAGATCCTGGTCGATCCAGACCTTCATGGTGCTCGGTGTCCTCTCCTACCGCGACTCGAAAGCAAGCTCATCAGCGAACGTACGTGAACGTCACGCTAGCACGCGGGTGGCAATAAACACGGACTCGGCAGGGGAAAATCGAGTCCTCGTCCATCCGCTCCGGAAAGGACCGGTGTATCGTCGCTCCAGCCTGCGAAAGGAGGTGGTCCCCGTCAACGAGTCAGAGTACGAACGGCGGCTGACTGCCTACGAGGCGGAGATGACGGAACTGCGCGAACAGGCCAAGGCGCTCGAGGAGGAGATCATCTCCTTGCGCCGGCGCCTCCAGGACGCGCCCAAGCGGGTGCGGACCCTGGAGGAGCGTCTGCTCGAAACGAAGGGCCAACTCGCGCAGGCCGTGTCCCAGAACGAGAAGCTCACCTACACGTTGCGTGAAGCGCGCGAGCACATCGCCGCACTGCGCGACGAGGTCGACAAGCTCACCCAGCCACCGGCGGCCTACGGGACGTTCCTCGCCCGCAACGACGACGGCACCGTCGACGTCTTCTCGGGTGGACGCAAGATGCGAGTCGCACTCCATCCCGAGATCGACGTCGACGAGCTCGATCGCGGGTGCGAGGTCGTGCTCAACGAGTCGTTCAACGTCGTGCTGGCGCGGGGCGGCGAGATGGTAGGCGAAGTGGTGACCTTGAAGGAGATCCTCGACGACGGCACGCGTGCGCTCATCATCGGCCGAGCCGACGAGGAACGAGTCGCCGAGCTGGCGGAGGCGTTGATCGGCGAGCGGCTCCGGTCCGGTGACACCCTCCTGATGGACAACCGCTCGGGGCTGCTGCTCGAGAAGCTGCCGCGCCCGGAGGTCGAGGAGCTCGTCCTCGAAGAGGTGCCCGACATCGCGTACGAAGACGTCGGCGGCCTCGACGCGCAGATCGAGCAGATCGCCGACGCGGTCGAGCTGCCGTACCTGCACCAGGAGTTGTTCGCGGAGTACCGGTTGCCGGCGCCGAAGGGCATCCTCCTGTACGGCCCGCCGGGCTGCGGCAAGACGCTCATCGCGAAGGCTGTGGCGAACTCGCTGGCGAAGAAGGTCGCGGAGACCTCGGGAGACAAGGCGGCGCGGAGCTACTTCCTCAACATCAAGGGCCCCGAGCTCCTGAACAAGTACGTGGGCGAGACCGAACGGCAGATCCGCTTGGTGTTCCAGCGCGCCCGGGAGAAGTCCGAAGAGGGTTGGCCGGTCATCGTGTTCTTCGACGAGATGGACTCGATGTTCCGCACCCGGGGGAGCGGCATCAGCTCCGACATGGAGTCCACGATCGTGCCTCAGCTGCTCGCCGAGATCGACGGCGTCGAGACGCTCAAGAACGTCATCGTCATCGGTGCGTCCAACCGGGAAGACCTCATCGACCCCGCCATCCTGCGTCCGGGACGGCTCGACGTGAAGATCAAGATCGAGCGGCCCGACGAAGCCGCGGCGGCCCAGATCTTCGCTCGCTACCTCACGGCCGATCTGCCGATCGACGCCCAGGAGATCAAGAGCCTCGGTGACGGCGTCGCGGCGCGGGCCGTCGAGGTCATGATCGAGCGCACGGTCGAGCAGATGTACTTGTCCGACGACAAGAACCGGTTCCTCGAGGTGACCTACCAGAACGGTGACAAGGAGGTCATGTACTTCAAGGACTTCGCGTCGGGGGCCATGATCGAGAACATCGTGCGCCGGGCGAAGAAGCTCGCCATCAAGCGCCAGATCGCGGGCGGCGAGACCGGCATCTGTCTCGAGGACCTCATCGCGTCGATCGCGCAGGAGTACAAGGAGCACGAGGACCTGCCCAACACCACGAACCCCGACGACTGGGCCAAGATCTCGGGCAAGAAGGGCGAGCGCATCGTGTACGTGCGCACGCTGGTGGCGCAGGAACCCGAGCAGCCGCTCACCGGCGGTCGCGCCATCGAGAGGGTCGCGACCGGCCAGTACCTGTAGTTCTTCGCCTCGCAACCGGAGGTTGCGAGGCGAGCTTCGTTGCGTCGGCCTCCGGCCGACCCTGAAGGCTTGTCGCCAGTCGACCGGCGAAGCCGGATCGACCGGCAGGTGGGGGGCCCCGGCGGAGCCTCCGCCCCCCACACCCCCCGCCCCGGATCGAAAGGCTTTGCCTTTCGATCGACTTCCTACGGGTAACGTCGTCGCGTGGCCATCCGTAAGATCTGCGGTGTCGAGACCGAGTACGGGATTCTCGTGCGCGGCGCGGCGGAATCGAACCCGATCGCGGCATCGTCGGTCCTCATCAACGCCTACGTGAACGAGCTCGCCCGCCAGGCCGCGGGCGACGGCAGCTACACCACCAAGGTCGGCTGGGACTTCGAAGACGAGTCACCGGGGAACGATGCCCGGGGCTTCGCGGCGGAAGGCGCGATGCCGCCGGAGATCGAGACCCATCTCGTCAACGCGGTGCTGACGAACGGTGCCCGGTACTACGTCGACCATGCTCATCCGGAGCTGTCGACGCCCGAGTGCGCCGACGCGCTGTCGGTGGTGGTCTACGACAAGGCCGCCGAGCTGATCCTCATCCGCTCGATGGAGGCGGCGGCTCGCACGCTGCCCCCCGGTCAAGAAGTGGTCGTCTACAAGAACAACTCCGACCGCAAGGGGAACAGCTACGGCTGTCACGAGAACTACCTGATGGACCGGGCGGTGCCGTTCGGTCGCATCGTGACGCACGTGATGCCTCACTTCATCTCGCGGCAGCTGTTCACCGGCGCGGGCAAGGTCGGATCGGAGGCGAGCGGCGTCACGTTCGAGGACGTCCCCTTCCAGCTGACGCAGCGGGCCGACTTCTTCGAGGAGGAGGTCGGCCTCGAGACGACGCTCAAGCGCCCGATCGTCAACACGCGAGACGAACCGCACGCCGATGCACAGAAGTACCGGCGGCTCCACGTGATCGTGGGCGACGCGAACCTGTCGGAAGTGGCGACCTTCCTGAAGGTGGGCACGACCGCGCTCGTCCTGTCGATGATCGAGGACGACTTCCTCCCGCGCGACTTCACGCTGCAGACACCAGTCGCCGCCATGCGCCGCGTCTCATACGACCTCGGCCTCCGGCTGCCGTTGGAGCTGGCCGCCGGGGGCACCGTCACCGCCCTCGACATGCAATGGGAGCTCTACGACCGCGCCCGCAAGTACGCGGAGGTCCAGGGACTCGAGTGCATCGGCGACGAGGTCGGCGCCGACGTGTTGCGCCGCTGGGAGTTGGTGCTCAGCGCGCTCGAGACCGAACCGATGTCGCTCGCCAACCAGCTCGACTGGGTCGCCAAGTACCGACTCATCGACGGCTATCGCGACCGCCACGGGCTCGAGTGGGACGACGATCGTCTCGCGGCGATGGACATCCAGTTTCACGATCTGCGGCCGTCGAAGTCACTTTTCGCGCGGCTCGGTGTCGAGCGGCTCACCACCGACGCGGTGGTGGCGCGGGCCGTGGTCGAGCCGCCGGAGGACACCCGGGCGTACTTCCGCGGAAAATGTCTCCAGCGCTGGGCCGACGACATCGTGGCCGCCAACTGGGATTCGTTGGTCTTCGATATCGGTGGCGACCCGCTCCGCCGGGTGCCGATGATGGAGCCGATGCGTGGAACCCGGGCTCATGTCGGTACCTTGTTGGACGAGTGCTCCACAGCTGCTGAGCTGTTGGAGCGGTTGGGTACGTAGGAGCGGGTCATGGCAGAGCGCGAGCTCAAGAAGAAGACAGCACCCCCCAAGCAGGACGAGGTCGTCGAAGAGGCGCCCCCGAAGACCGAGTCGGGCGAGAAGATCAAGGCCGAGCTCGACGATCTGCTGGACGAGATCGACGAGGTCCTCGAGTCCAACGCAGAGGATTTCGTGAAGTCCTACGTGCAGAAGGGTGGGGAATAACATGAGAGGCGCTCAATAAGAGCAACTCTCGGCCCTTCTCTGTCACACCCCGGCGCACACTCGTCCTATGGACATGCGCGACCTGTGCTACCGGCGGCGGTTCGGGGTCACGGCCGATGAGTCCGATGCACTGTTGGCCGCGCCGGGTGGCGGGAGTGCGATCTGCCCGGCATGGCCCGAGCGTGATGCGAGCCTGCACGTCGACCACGATCGCGTCAGGGGCAGGGTGCGCGGCATCCTCTGTTTGAACTGCGACCAGGGCATCGGTCCGTTCCGCGAAGACCCCGAAACTGCTCGCTCGGGCGGCGCTGTACGTGGGTGATCGCCTGTAGCCTCCCGGCCGATGACCTTTCCTCTCTTCGCACCGGGTGACGACCCGGGCCCGAGCTTCTTCGGGCTGCTCTCGAGGCTCCAGCGGCTACCGCAGCCGCCGGCGACGAGCGTGGCCGACACCCTGGCCATCACGCACGGCACCACCGTCATCGCCGTCCGCTACGCCGACGGCGTCGTCATGGCCGGCGACCGCCGAGCCACGAGCGGCAATCTGATCAGCCACCGGACGATGGAGAAGGTGTACCCGGCCGATCGCCACAGCGGGGTCGCCATCGCCGGTGCCGCCGGCCCGGCGATGGACATGGTCAAGCTCTTCCAACTCCAGCTCGAGCACTACGAGAAAGTCGAAGGCGTCGAGCTGAGCTTGGACGGGAAAGCCAACCAGCTTTCGGTGATGGTGCGCAGCCATCTCCCGGCTGCCATGCAAGGTCTCGTGGTCGTGCCGCTCTTCGCCGGCTTCGACCTCCGGCGCCAAGCGGGCCGGCTGTTCCAGTACGACGTCACCGGCGGCCGGTACGAGGAGAGCAATTTCGCGTCGACCGGATCGGGCAGCCTCCACGCAGGTACCGTCGTGAAGGTCGGCTACCGCGACGGGATGGAGCGAGGCGAGACCATCGACCTCGCGATCTCGGCGCTTTTCCAGGCAGCCGACGAGGACTCCGCCACCGGCGGGCCCGACCTCATCCGCGGCATCTATCCGACGATGGCCACGATCACGGCCGCGGGCTTCGAACGCATCGCGGACGCAGAAGTCGCCGACCGCTTCCGCGCCCTCGTTACCCGGCTGTCGACGCCCGAGTCAACGTCGGCCACCGGCGCGACACCCACGATGACCGACGGGGCCGGGGGTGACGCGCGATGACGATGCCGTTCTACGTCGCACCCGAACAGGTGATGAAGGATCGGGCCGATTACGCGCGCAAGGGCATCGCCCGGGGACGCAGCCTCACCGCGCTCGTATACGACGAGGGCATCCTGATCTGTGCCGAGAACCCTTCGAACACGCTCCGCAAGGTGAGCGAGATCTACGACCGCATCGCGTTCGCCGGCGTCGGTCGTTACAGCGAGTACGACCAGTTGCGCATCGCCGGCGTGCGTCACGCCGACCTGAAGGGCTACTCGTTCAGCCGCGAGGACGTCGACGCCCGCAGTCTCGCCAACCAGTACGCCCAGATCCTGAACCAGGTCTTCACCCACGACATCAAGCCGCTCGAGGTCGACATCTTGGTGGCCGAGGTCGCCCAGACCGGTCGCGATCAGCTGTATCACATCCTCTACGACGGCACGATCCTCGACGACACCCACTACAGCGTCCTCGGCGGCGAGACCGATGCCATCGGCGATCGACTCGAGGCCTCGTGGCGCGAGGGGCTCACGCTCGGCGACGCCCTGATCGCCGCGGTCGACGCCCTCGCTGGACCCGACCGAACGTTGGTGGCGGACGACATCGAGGTCGCGGTACTCCGGCGCGACGACAGCCGCCGCGCGTTTCGCCGCATCGAAGGTGCCGCGCTGGCCGAGCTCCTCCCGGAGCCGGCCGAGGCCGCGCCGGAGCCGTCAGCCGTGGGCGACGACGCGGGCCAGCGCGAACAGCACGGCAACGACGAGCACGAGGGCGATCAGCCACCTGTCGCGTGACCGCAGGGCGACGGTCTTGTCGCTCGCCCGGAACGCGGACTCGACGTCGTCGGCGAGCAGGATCTCGCGTGCGACCGAGAGATCGGACTCGTCGACGAGCACCTCCACCGGGCCGAACGCGAACGGGCCGTCGACGTTGCCCTGCAGCTCCCACAGGATCCCTTCGGCCCCGAGCCGCGCCGCGAGCACCCGCGCCTCGAACGATCCCGCCGCCGTAGTCAACCGCACCATGTGGAGGTGTCCCACGGGCCACAAGGGTAGCCAGGGCGATTCCGCGCCCAGGCGGTAGCCTCCGAAACAAATGGACCGGCGCATCTTCGGGCTGGAGAACGAGTACGGGGTCACCTGCACGCTCCGCGGGCAGCGGCGGCTCAGTCCCGACGAGGTCGCTCGGTATCTGTTCCGCCGGGTCGTGTCGTGGGGCCGCAGCAGCAACGTGTTCCTGGCCAACGGCGCCCGCCTCTACCTGGACGTCGGCTCGCACCCCGAGTACGCCACTCCGGAGTGCGACTCGATTCTCGACCTCGTCACCCACGACAAGGCGGGCGAGCGGATCCTCGAGCAACTACTCGCCAGCGCGGAGCAGCGCCTGCGGGAGGAGGGGATCCGGGGCGTCATCTACTTGTTCAAGAACAACACCGACTCAGCCGGGAACTCCTACGGATGCCACGAGAACTACCTGACGTCGCGGCGTGACGACTTCGGCCATTACGCCGAGGTACTCATCCCGTTCTTCGTGAGCCGGCAGATCTACGCCGGCGCGGGCAAGGTCCTCCAGACCGCTCGGGGTGCGATGTTCTGCATCAGCCAGCGGGCCGAGCACATCTGGGAGGGCGTGTCCTCGGCGACGACGCGGAGCCGGCCGATCATCAACACCCGCGACGAACCGCATGCCGACGCGGAGCGGTACCGCCGGTTGCACGTGATCGTCGGCGACTCGAACATGAGCGAGTACTCGACGTTCCTGAAGGTGGGGGCCACCAGCATCCTGTTGCGCATGCTCGAGGACCCGTCCGTCGTGCTGCGCGACATGACGCTCGAGAACCCCATTCGCGCCATCCGCGAGATCAGCCACGACATGACCTGCACCCGCCGCGTACGTCTGGCCAACGGTCGCGAGGCGAGTGCTCTCGAGATCCAGGCCGAGTACCTCAACCGGGCGTTGCGCTATGCAGACCTCAAGGGTTTCGGTCCGCTCGAGCAGCGCGCCCTCGAGATGTGGGAGCACTGCCTCACCGCCATCGAGAGCGACCCGCTCAAGCTCGACCGCGAATGCGACTGGGTCATCAAGCACAACCTCATCGAGGCCTACCGGACTCGCCACGACCTCCCGCTCGCGCACCCGAAGGTCGCGCTCATGGACTTGCAGTATCACGATGTGAACCGCGAGCGTGGCCTCTTCTACGTCATGCAGGCGCGCGACTTGGTCGAGCGGGTGTGCACCGACGACGCCATCGATCTCGCGATCGAGGAGCCTCCCCAGACCACCCGGGCGCGGCTTCGGGGCGAGTTCATCCGCCGGGCGAAGGAGCGCAAGCGCGACTACACGGTGGATTGGGTGCACCTCAAGCTCAACGACCAGGCGCAGCGCACCGTGCTCTGCAAGGACCCCTTCAAAGCCCGCGACGAGCGCGTCGAAAAGCTGATTGCGAGCCTGTAGTCGGGTTACGCAAGGGCGCCGGGCTCGGACTCCGGGATGACCGGTGGAGCGGACGACCCGGCGGCGGCGGTGAGCTCGGCCACGATCGCGGCCACCTCGTCGCCCGACACGCCGAGACTCGCGAGCTCTGTCGTGTGGCTGGCGACGCCCTCGTCGATCGCATCGCCCTGGGCGACGGCATTCGTGAGCCAGTCGCGGAGCCGGTTCAAGCGCTTCTCGGCCTCGTGGGCCATGCGCAGCCACTCGCTGATCGCAGACGAGATCTGCACGCGGGTCGAGAAGACATAGATGAGCTGGTGCTGGTATTCGGTGTTCCACGTCGAGGCGCGACCCGCGCACTCCACCAGCTTCGTGTCGGCCGCGAGGGTTTTCGTGAACCCGTCCGGAACCTGCCACATCAGGTCCGCGCTCATGCCGGCATCCTGGTACCCGGCGTCGTGCTGGGCACAGCAGCGGTCGAGCTCGTCGACGGCGTCGTGGCACCGCGTGCCCGCGCCGCAGAAGCAACCGTGGTGCGTGTGCTCGTCCCAGAACGACCTCAGCGATCCGATCGTGGACGAGTACTGCCCGTCCACCCACGCTTTGACCCGCTCGATGGCACCCATGGGTGACATGCTCCTTCCCATGCTGACCCCCGCGCCGAGTCGACCGGGCAACGCCCCGGCCCGTCCCGTTGCCCGAGCGGGCACGCGCTGATGCCCTCGTTCCGAACGGCGGTCGTGACGTCGATCCTCGAGGAGCGCGAGGGGCTTCAGCGCGTCCAGGTCGACGACGCCGACCTCGCCTATGCACTCGTCGAGCTCGTCGGCCCGGTCGCGGTGGGCGACGAGGTGGTCCTCAACACCACCGCCGTCGAGATGGGCCTCGGCACCGGCGGCTGGCATGTCGTGCACTGGAACCTGAACCGGCGCGAGTGGTCCGGGCCCGGACGCGGCCACGTGCTCAAGCTTCGTTACACGAGCCTCCAGACCGACGCTGGCGCGTACGAAGAAGGCGGAGCCGTACCCGCGGACCTCGACGGCACCCCGGTCGTCGCGTGCACGCTCCACAGCCAGGTGGCGTGCGTTGCGGCGGCGTTCAAGCACGCCGCGCCCGAGAGCCGTCTGGTCTACGTGATGACCGACGGCGCGGCGTTGCCGCTGGCCCTCAGCGACCTGACGGCGGCAATGACCGCGGCCGGCCTGATCGATGCGACCATCACCGCAGGCCACGCGTTCGGCGGCGACATCGAGGCCGTGAACGTCGCATCGGCGCTCACCCTCGCCCACCACGTGCTCGAAGCCGACGCCGTCGTCGTCGCCATGGGTCCGGGCGTGGTCGGCACCGGCACCGAGCTGGGCACCACGGCGATCGAGGCGGCCGGTGTCCTCGACACCACCGCGGCGCTCGGTGGGGTGCCGATCCTCGCGCTTCGGGTCTCGCTCGCCGACCCGCGCCCGCGCCACAGCGGGATCAGCCATCACAGCGTCACCGTGCTCCGTCTCGCCCGACCCGGGGTACGCGTGCCTGTTCCCATCGGGCTCGCCCTCGACCTGTCGGACCACACCGTCACGGTCGTCGAGCCACCGGACATGGCGCTCGTCCTCGGCGCGCATCATCTCCAGGTGACCACCATGGGACGCGGACCGGCCGACGACCCGACGTTCTTCGCCGCGGCCGGCGCCGCGGGCACGTTCGCAGCTCGTCTTGTCGGCGCAGGGTAACGATCGTGTCGTCCGGCAAGCTCGAACGGCAGATGAACCTCATGGCCGCGCTGCTCGAGACGCGCAAGCCCCTCACCGCCACGGAGATCCACGCGCTCGTGCCCGGCTACCCGGTGGAGAAGGCCTCGTTCCACCGGGCGTTCGAACGCGACAAGGACGAGCTGCGGGCGATGGGCATCCCCGTCGTGCTCGAGGAGCTCCCCGAGACCAATCCTCCCGAGAGTGGCTACCGGATCCCGCGCGACCAGTACTACTTGCGTGACCCCGGCCTCGACGCCGACGAGCTGGCCGCGCTGCACTTCGCTGCGTCCGTCGTCCAGCTCGAAGGGGTGGAAGGCAGCGGAGCGTTGTGGAAGCTGGGCGGTGCCACGGCCGACGCCTCGGCGGCCAGGGTGGCGTCGGAGGTCGCCCTGCCGACGCACGCCGCCCTCGGCCCGCTCTTCAGCGCGGTGTCCGAGCGGCGCTCGGCCACGTTCTCGTACAACGCGGTGCGCCGCACGGTCGACCCCTACCGGCTCGACTTCCTCCGGAGCCACTGGTACCTGACGGCCTTCGACCATCGCCGCGACGAGGAGCGGAGCTACCGGGTCGAGCGCATCGAGTCGGACGTCGAGCTGGGTCGCCCGAAGGCGTTCCAGCGCCCTTCCACCCATGTCCCCGGCGTCCGCCTCCACCCGTGGCAGCTCGGTCAAGGGGAACCGGTGGTTGCCCGCGTTCTTGTCGACCCCGACCAGGCGCCGACCGCAGTGCAGTACGCCGGGGCGGAGTGCGTCGTCGAGGAGCGGGCCGACGGCGCGGTCGTGCTCGAGATGGCGGTCACCAATCGTGCGGGATTCCGGTCCTTCGTCCTCGGCTATCTCGAGCACGCCGAGGTGCTCTCGCCTCAGGAGCTACGCGACGAGATCGTGGCGTGGTTGGCCGCGATCGCATGACTCCGTCGAAGCGCGCGACGACGGGCGACCGGCTCCAGCGGCTCCTCGCCCTCATCCCGTGGGTCGCGGCCGGGAACGGCCCCACGGTCGCCGAGGTGTGCGCTCGGTTCGGCATCGAGCAGGAGGCCTTGCTCGATGACCTGGCGCTGGCGTCGATGGTAGGCGTCCATCCGCACACCCCCGACGAACTGCTGGAGGTCGTCGTCGAAGCGGGCCGGGTGTGGGTTCATTACGCGGCCGCCTTCCGTCGTCCGTTGCGGCTCACTCCGGAGCAGGGGTTGGCCCTCGTGGCGGCGGGCGCGGGTCTGTTGGGCGTGCGGGGCGCCGAGCCCGAAGGTCCCCTGGCCCGAGCCATCACCAAGCTCGCGGGCGCCCTCGGCATCGAACCGGAGGAGGCGATGGCGATCGACCTCGGCGGCGCCGCGACCGGCACGCTGGAAACGCTCCGCGCCGCGGTCGCGGAGCGCCGCCAGGTCGAGATCGACTACTACTCCTATGGGCGCGACGAACGGACCGTGCGGACCATCGAACCGCTGCGGGTCGCGAACGAACAAGGCCAGTGGTACGTGTTGGCCTACTGCCATCACGCCGGTGGCGAGCGGCTCTTCCGGGTCGACCGCATCCACGCCGCCACGGCGCTCGACGCCACCTTCGCGCCTCGCACGAGCACCGCGCCGGGCCTGTACCGAGCCGAGCCCGACGACCCGCGCGTCGTCCTCGACATCGGCCCCGACGAGCGCTGGGTGCGCACCGAGTATCCAGTCGAGCGGGTGGAGGATCTGCCCGATGGCGGCTGGCGGGTGACGCTGCCGGTGAGCGCCGTCCCATGGCTCGAGCGGCTGTTGCTCCGCGTGGGACCGGGCGGCCGGATCGTCGCCACCGAAGGCGAGGTCGCCCTCGATCTCGCCGCGACCGCGGCTCGGCGCGTGCTCGCGCGCTACCAGTCCCCACGGCGGCGTCGAGTATCTTCGCCGACACCGTGACCGAGCCCGACCTGCGCACTGCCGGTGATCGCCCGGGCCGGACGGAGCCTGAGAGCGACGACCTCGAGGTCGACGACGTTCCGGTCACCCGCCACGCCAACCGGCGTGCCGCGATCGAGTGGGCGATCGTCATCGTCGGCGCGGTGGTGGTCGCGCTCGTCATCAAGACGTTCCTGCTGCAGGCGTTCTACATCCCGTCGTCGTCGATGGAGCCGACCCTTCACGTGGGTGACCGGGTGCTCGTCAACAAGCTCAGCTACCACCTCCACGACATCCATCGCGGCGACATCGTCGTGTTCGAGCGGCCGCCCAAGGCCACCGCGGGTGACATCGAGGACCTGATCAAGCGCGTCATCGCCCTGCCCGGCGAGACGGTGGAGGCCCGGGAAGGCAAGGTCTTCGTCAACGGCGACCCGCTGGTCGAGCCCTACCTGCCCGCGGACACGTCGACGCCGTCGTTCAGCCTCCAGACCGTCCCCGAAGGGGACATCTTCGTCCTCGGTGACAATCGGCAGAACTCCCAGGCCAGCAATGTGTTCGGGCCCATCGACGAGGACCTCATCGTCGGCCGCGCCTTCGTCCGCATCTGGCCGTTATCCCGTCTGGGCGGGATCTAAAGATTTCGTCTCGGATCCGAAGGTTCCGAGACGAGCCAGCGGCGCCCGCCTTTGGCGGGCACGAAAGCAGTTCGGCCGAAACCCGGGAGCCTATGGCTCCGAGGCGAAACGAATCGCGTCCATCATGCGATCGGTGTGGTCGGAGTAGACGGCGTCGATTCCCATGTCGAGGAGGCCGGCGAGCACGTGCTCGTACTGGCAGTCCCACCCGAAGGTGAGGACGTCGAAGCGGTGGAAGAGGGTGGTGAGCCCGCCGCTCCAGTCGGTGTGGTGGAGGTTCACCGCGTCGACTCCCGCCGACGCCAAGCGGGCGGCCCGCCGCTCGGCCCCTTCGCGAATGCGGCGGAGCCGGGTGGAGTCCACGAGCTTGACGTCGGGTCCGAAGGCCCGCCAGCCGGCGACTGTCTCCCAGTCGTGGTGGCACAGCCACAACCGACCGGGCACGCCCTCGCCCGCGGCTCGGGCGACGGCCACCACGGTCTCGGCCGCAGCCGCGTTCTTCACGTCGAGTGAGAGTTCGAAGGCCGTGCCGCACGTTGCGTACAGCTCCTCGAGGGTAGGGATGTGGGCCGGCAAGGCTCGGCGCTCCACCGAGCCGATGGGTTGGCGGCGGATCCTCGGACCGGCGACGCCGTCGTGGTCGAGCACCGGCACGCCATCGACCGTGAGCCAGACGTCGCTCTCGAGGCCGGTGGCGCCGAGCTCGAGCGCCAGTGTGAACGATTCGATCGTGTTGTCCCGGGAGTGGGCCCGAGCTCCTCGATGAGCGAAGCCGATCGGCGGTCGGCGCAGCGACGGGAGACGGGTCGACACGACGCGAATACTGGCGCAATCGGGACGTCACGCCCGCGCGTGACCTGCGAATGAGGCGCTTGGCCTATTTACCAGAACCCCCATTCCGCCGACGATTAGCACTGTCGAAGGAGACACCGGGGCGCAAGCAGGAAGGGCGCGGGCATGGCAACTATCCGAGCGAGCTGCGGGGAATGCGGAGACGTCGAGCTGACCACGGGCGATGTCCGGGTCCGTGTCTGCGTCCGTGACAACCAGGGCTCGTATTCGTTCCGTTGTCCGACCTGCCGCATGGCCGTCGTCAAGCCGGCCGAGGCGCGCATCGTCGATCTCCTCGTCGCCTCGGGCGTCGAGCTGTCGACCTGGGACCTTCCGGCGGAGATGTTCGAGGATCACGTCGGGACACCGATCAGCCACGACGACCTGTTGGACTTCCACCAGCTCCTCCAGCGCGACGACTGGTTCGACCAGCTCGAGCGCAGCTTCCGCAGCTAGCGGCACCGCTGGCCCACCATTCCCGCCGGCCGCTGCACTACGTTGCGGCGAGGATGAGCTGGCTCTGGATCATTCCCATCGCCATCGTCGGGTTCGGCGCGGTCACAGTGACATTCGCGCTCCGCGCCATCGCGGTCGAGACGGCGAATCTCCGGCGTGAGCTTGCCGGTCTCACCGAGCTTCAGGGGGCGATCGCGGGCGTCCGCGACGAGACCGCCGACGTCAGCGACGCCGTCGCCGGGCTCCGCCGTCGACCCTTGATCAGCCGCCAGTAGCCTTCACGCTCATGTTCAACCTGGGGGCCGGCGAGCTCCTGGTCATCGCGGTGCTGGCCCTCGTGGTCCTCGGTCCGGAGCGGATCCCGAGCGCCATGCGCCAGCTCGGACGGGCGATGGGCGAGCTTCGCCGTGTGTCGACCGGGTTCCAAGCCGAGCTGCGCAGCGCCCTCGAAGAGGAGGAGGTGCGGGGTCCGCGACCGGTCCGGACCACGAGCGCCCAGGTGCGCCCGGCGGCCGAGCTGCCCGACCGGGCGTCGCCGGAGTCGCCGCCCGAAATCTCGGAGGAGTCGACCCCGGAGTCGCCGCCGGAGCCAACCCCCAGCACATGAAGCTGCGCAGGAACCGATCCCGGGAGGCCGATCCCGAAGGACGAATGACGCTGGTCGAGCATCTGCGCGAGCTGCGCGACCGGCTCATCAAGTCGCTCGTCGCGGTGGCGGTCGGCGCGCTCGTCGCGTGGGTCGCGTACAACCGGATCTTCGACATCCTCATCCACCCCTACAAGGACCTGTGCGACAGCGCGACGGACACCCTCACGAACTGCCGGCTGATCGCCACTGACCCACTCGAAGGGTTCACCGTCCGCCTGAAGATCGCGACGTACGGCGGCATCGCCATCGCCATGCCGGTGCTGCTGTGGCAGCTGTGGCGGTTCATCACCCCGGGCCTGTACCCGCATGAGAAGCGCTACGCCGTGCCGTTCGTGGCGTCGGCCGTCGCGCTGTTCGTGATGGGCGCGAGTATCGCCTTCTGGACCATGCCGAAGGCGCTGCAATGGCTGTCCAGCATCGGGGGCAGCAACCTCGTCGCCGCCTATCGGCCGGCCTCGTACTTCCAGCTGGTCACGTACATGATGCTGGCCTTCGGGGCCGGCTTCGAGTTCCCGATCCTGCTCGTCTTCCTCCAGATGGCCGGCATCGTCACGACCAGCAAGCTCCGCGAGTGGCGGCGCTACGCGATCGTCGTCATCGCAGTGATCGTCGCGGTCATCACCCCCAGCGGCGACCCCATCAGCATGCTCGCCCTCTGCGTCCCGATGTGGCTGTTCTACGAGGCGTCGATCGTCATCGGACGGATGCGCGAACGGCGCCGGGCAAAGGCACCCGCGCCCGCCGCGTCGACGACATGACCGCCGCGACGCGCGCCGGCTTCCTCGGGCGCTTCGAGTTCGACCTCGACGCGTTCCAGGTCCGCGCCCTCGACGCGCTCGACAGCGGCGAGTCGGTGCTCGTCGCCGCGCCCACCGGCTCGGGCAAGACGGTCGTGGCCGAGTACGCGGTCGACCTCGCGCTCTCGTCGGACGGGAAGATCTTCTACACGTCGCCCATCAAGGCGCTCTCCAACCAGAAGTTCGGCGATCTGGTCCGCCGGTACGGACCGGACACCGTCGGCTTGCTCACCGGCGACAACGCCATCAACGCCGAGGCGCCGATCGTGGTGATGACGACCGAGGTGCTCCGCAACATGATCTACGCGGGCTCGCCGGCGCTGCGGCACCTCCGCTTCGTGGTCCTCGACGAGGTCCACTACCTGCAGGACGCGTACCGCGGCCCGGTGTGGGAGGAGGTCATCATCCATCTGCCCGCTCCCGTGCGGCTGGTGTGCCTGTCGGCCACGGTCTCGAATGCCGAGGAGCTGGCCGACTGGATCACCACGGTGCGGGGGCCGACCACTGCGATCATCGAGGAGCGACGGCCGGTCGAGCTGGTGAACCTGTACATGGTGGGCGACCGGTCGTCGCCCGACCTGCACCTGCTGCCGACGCTGCTGGACGGCCGGCCCAACCCCGAGGCCGACCGGCTCGATTCGGAGTCGTTGCGCGCGCCCCACGCGCGGGGTCGGCCCCGGCGGCGCTTCTACACGCCGAACCGGATCGACGTGGTCGACCGGTTGGCCGCAGAGGACATGCTCCCGGCGATCTGCTTCATCTTCAGCCGGGCCGCGTGCGACGACGCGGTCTCGGCCTGTGTCGATGCGGGTCTGCGCCTCACGACCCCCGACGAGCGCGTGCGCATACGGGCGATCGTCGACCAGCGCACGGCGGCGCTGTCCGACAGCGATCTCGACGTGCTGGGCTACACGCGCTGGCTGACGGGGCTCGAGCTGGGCCTGGCCGCGCACCACGCCGGCATGGTGCCGCCCTTCAAGGAAGCGGTCGAAGCCTGCTTCGCAGAAGGGCTCGTGAAGGTGGTGTTCGCCACCGAGACGCTCGCGCTCGGCATCAACATGCCCGCTCGCACGGTCGTCATCGAGCGACTCACCAAGTTCACCGGCGAGAAGCACGAGTTCCTGACGCCGGGCGAGTACACGCAGCTCACCGGGCGGGCCGGGCGTCGCGGCATCGACACCGTCGGGCACGCGGTGGTGCTGTGGTCGCCGTTCGTGCCCTTCGATCAGGTGGCGGGGTTGGCGTCGAGCCGCACGTTCCGGCTCACGTCCGCGTTCCGGCCCACCTACAACATGGCCGCGAACCTCGTGCGGCGATATCCGGCTGACGAGGCCCACCATCTGCTCAACCTGTCGTTCGCCCAGTACCAGGCCGACCGGGCAGTCGTGCGTCTCGAGGCCCGGCTCGAGAAGCGCCAAGCCGTGCTGGCGCGGCTGCGGGACGAAGCGAGATGCGAGCGGGGGAGTGTCGACGAGTACCGGACGCTGCGGGCGGTCGCAGACGAGGCGCGCCGGCGCGCCTCACCGAAGTCCGAGATCGAAGGCGCGCTCACCGGGCTTCGTCCCGGCGACATCATCGACCTGCGCGGTGGCACCGGCAACCGGGTCGCGGTGTTGAGCTACGCCAACCGGCGGGCGGACTCGCGCTTGCGGGTCGTCACCACCCAGGCGCGGGTGGTCACCCTGTCGCCCGACGACCTCGACGAGCCGCCGGTCGTCATCGGCCGCATCGAGCTGCCGGCACCGTTCGCGCCCAACAACCACGCGTTCCAACACCAGGTGGCGCGCCAGCTCCAGCGCGCCAGAGTCGGCGGCAGCACCCGCCGGTCGACCAGAGGGCTTGCCGCCGCGGAAGCCGCCGAGCACGCCACCGCCGCGGCGGACGAGCACCCGGTGGCGGCGTGCCCCGACCACGACGTGCACGTGCGGGCCGCGGCCCAAGCCGAGCGAGTGGCGCGGGAGGTCACCGACATCGAGCGCCAGGTGCGGGGCCACACCGAGTCGCTGGCGCGGCGGTTCGACCGCGTCCTTCGCCTCCTCGAAGCGTGGGGTTACCTCGACGGATGGGCGCTCACCGAGCGGGGCGAGATCCTCGGCCGGGTGTACCACGAGTGCGACCTGCTGATCGCCGAAGCCTTGGGCACGGGGCTGCTCGACGGACTCGACCCGGCGTCGCTGACGGGACTGGTCTCGTGCTTCACGTACGAGCACCGCAGCCCGACCCCACCCCCGGCGCCGTGGTTCCCTTCGGGCCGCGTCCGGCAGCGGTACACGGCCAGTGAGGAGTTGGCCCGCGACCTCAACGCCGACGAGCACGAGGCCGGGCTCCCGTTCACGCGTCCGCCGGACCCCGGCTTCTGTGCGCTGGCTCACGCGTGGGCGGCGGGGGAGTCGCTCGACGACGTCCTCGAGGACGAGGAGCTCTCGGGCGGGGACTTCGTGCGCAACGTCAAGCAGCTCCTCGACCTTCTGCGCCAGCTGCAGGACATCGCGCCCGAGCCGGACACCCGCCGCGCCGCGAGCCAGGGAGCGGAGGCGCTGTTCCGCGGCGTGGTCGCGGCGTCGTCGACGGTGAGCACGGTGGACGACGACGCGGTGGACGACGACTCGAGCGGCGATTAGGACCGTGCCGATCGAGAAGGGGCGGGCGTGGGGCGAGCACGGCCCGCTCCCGGATGCGGGTGTCGTCGTGCGCACCGACGCCGACGCTCGCGGGGTGGTCGAACGGGCTCGCCGGGCCGGCGAGCCGGTGCCCGCCCTCGGGTTGCTGGGGGGCGACCTGTGCCGCACGCTGGGCGGCACCGGCGATGAGGCCCGGCTGCGGTCGGCTGAGGCGATTCGGCTCCCCGTCGATCTCGGCGCCGTGCTGATCGACGGCCGGCTGCACTGGTTCATCGCCCACCTCGTCGCCCGCCGATCGTGGTGGCGCGGCCGGCTCGTCGCCGCCATGAACGCCGAGTGGCTCGGAAGATGGGATGTCGCGCCGAGGTCACATCCTGGCGATGGATTGCTCGATCTGGTGGAGGTGGCGCCGTCGATGACGATCGGCGACCGGTTCAAGGCCCGGCGCCGATTGCCGGCGGGGGCCCATGTCCCGCACCCGCGAATCACGACGCGTCGGGTGGGGGCGGTGCAGCTCGACCTGGCGCCGCCGTTGTCGGTCTGGCTCGACGGGGAGCGCGTCGCCCCCGCCGCCCGCACGCTGTCGATCCGGATCGAACCCGACGCCGTCGTGTGCGTCGTCTGAACGCCGACACGATTCGTTCTGGCGTAGAACGAATGCGTCGTGCGCGGCGACGACGGCGAGACCCTCGTCGCGCAGGATGGCCCAGCAAGTGGTCGAACATCGCGGGCGCGAACTCGGCGTAGATCGCGCCGCTCTCGGCACGCTCCCGATTCCCCCAGCCCCAGCCATCGCGGGAAAGGGGAAGCGGTCCTAAGGTTCGGGCCATGGCGATCGACCTCGACACGGCCAAGGAGCGCGTCGTCGCGGAGGTGGATCGGCTCGCCGATGTCCTCGTCGACGCGTCTCACCAGATCCACGCCCATCCCGAGCTGTGCTTCGAGGAGCGCTTCGCGCACGATCTGCTCACCGGCATCCTCGAAGGCGAAGGTCTGCCGGTGACGCGCCACGCCCGCGACCTCGATACGGCGTTCGAGGCGCGGGCCGGTTCAGATGGTCCGCTCATCGCAGTGATGTGCGAGTACGACGCGCTGCCTGGCATCGGCCATGCGTGCGGTCACAACATCATCGCCAGTGCCGGGCTGGGCGCGGGTCTTGCGTCCGCGGCCATCGCCGACACCGTCGGCGGGCGCGTGCTCATCCTCGGAACCCCGGCGGAGGAAGGGGGCGGGGGCAAGGTGTTCCTCGCCGAACGGGGTGCGCTCGAGGGTGTCGACGCCGCCCTGATGGTCCACCCCGCCGGCGTCGACCTCACCGCGATGAGCGCCATCGCCATCCAGCGCCTCACGGTGACGTACGAGGGTGAGTCGGCGCACGCGGCGGCCTTCCCGCACCGCGGCCGCAACGCCCTCGACGCGATGGTTCTCGGCTACGTCAACATCGCCGCCCTCCGGCAGCACATCCGGCCCACCGAGCGAGTGCACGGCATCTTCCTCGAAGCCGGCGACAAGGCCAACATCGTGCCGGCGCGGGCGAAGGCCGAGTGGTACGTGCGCTCGCCCACGGCCCGGACGCTCGAGCCCCTTTGCGAACGCGTCGCCGCGTGCCTCGAGGCCGGGGCCGCGGCCGCGGGGTGCACGGTCGAGTTCGAGTGGCTCGGACCCCGCTACCTCGACATGGTCGACAACGGGCCGATGGTCGAGCGCTACCGGGAGAACGCGGCCCGTCTCGGTCGAGACGTGGCCGATCCGAGGTCGGGCGGGGCGAAGGTGGTGGGAAGCACCGACATGGGCAACGTCAGCCATCTCGTGCCGTCGATCCACCCGATGATCCAGGTGTCACCGGCGAGCGTGTCGATCCACTCGCCGGAGTTCGCCCGCTATGCCGCCTCCGAGGACGGTGACAAGGCCGTGCTCGACGGGGCCAAGGCGCTCGCGATGACGGTGGTCGACCTGTGGGCTCAGCCCGACGTGCTCGCCGCCGCGAAGGACGAGTTCCAAGCCGCCGCGACGGACTGACGCGCGCGACGCGCGCCCAGGACGGATCGCGGTGGGGCAGGTCAGCGCGGGTCCACCGGCGGGCGGGGTGCCTCGCCGTAGAGTCGGCCGCCCATGGGTGTGTACGTCGCCGAGGAGTTCACCACGGAGGAGGCTGACGTCCTCCGGCGGTACGTCACCAACCTCGACGGACCGGTATTTGCCCTGGTCAACCTGCCCGAGGTTGTGAAAGGGGCGCTGTTCGCCCGCTACAGCCGCTCGGCCAAGAGCCTCCGTCGGCTGTTCCTCGACGAGTTCGTCGGCGACCTCGACATCGCCGGCGATCTCTCCGTCGATGCCACCGTGGGGTTGCGGCGCGCCGAGGAGCTGTACGACCGGGTCTTCTTCGAGTACGGCGACGACTCCGTCGCCCAGCTCGGAGGGGTGCACCTCGCGTGCGAGCAGGCGTCCAACCTCCTCACGAAGGTCCTCGAGTGGGGCCGGCTGATGGCGTACCTCGAGCAGTCGACCCGCTACATCGCCTACGACACCCGCATCGGTGGGCGGTATCGGTTCTACCGCGATCCCGAGATCTTGGGGTCCCCGCTCGGCACGCGGTACGTCGGCGACATGGACCGGCTCTTCGACACCTACGCCGACCTCGTGCCCGTGCTCGCCGACTTCTACCGCGAGCGGTTTCCGAAGGATCCGGGCGACACGGATTTCGTTTACCGCCAGGCGATCAAGGCGAAAGCGTTCGACGCCCTGCGAGGGATCCTGCCGGCGGCGTCACTGTCCAACGTCGGCATCTACGGCACCGGGCAGGGCTACGAAGCGTTGCTGCTGCGCATGCGCTCGCACCCACTGCCCGAAGCCCGCGCTTACGCCGAGCTCATGCTCACCGAGCTGCGCAAGGTCATCCCGTCGTTCCTGAAGCGGGTCGACCTCGACGATCGGGGCGTCGCGTGGAGCACGTATCTCGCCACGAACCGCACCGCGATGGAGGACCTGGCCGCCCAGCTGTTCCCCGCGACCCTCACGCCCGACGCGACGCCCGCGGTGCGCCTCGTGGAGTACGACCCGGACGCGGAGGTGAAGCTCGTCACCGCGATGCTGTACCCATACACCGCGCTGCCCGAAGAACAGATCGAGCGGCGGGTTCGGGCCATGACAGCGGCGGAGCGCGTGGCGGTCGTACGGGCGTACACGGGGGACCGTTCCAACCGCCGGCACAAGCCGGGCCGCGCGCTGGAACGGGCCTTCTACCGCTTCGACGTGTTGGCCGACTACGGCGCTTTCCGTGACCTCCAACGGCACCGGATGCTGACGGTCGAATGGCAACCCCTCAGTCCCGCCCACGGGTACACCCGGCCCGAAGCGGTCGACGCCGCGGGCGTGCGGCCGGTGTTCGACGAGGCCATGGCGCGGTCGGCCGACCTCCACGAGACGCTCGCGCCGCGGTTCCCGGCCCAGGCCCCGTACGCGGTGTGTCTGGCCTACAAGGTGCGTTTCGTCCTGCAGCTGAACGCCCGCGAGGCGATGCATCTCATCGAGCTGCGCACCACGCCGCAGGGCCATCCCGCCTACCGCGCCGTCGGCCAGGAAATGCACCGCCTGATCGCTGACCAGGCCGGACATCACGCGATCGCCGAGATGATGCGATTCGTGGACTATGCGCCGGAGCCGTCGCTCGAGCGCCTCGAGGCCGAGCGCCGCGCCGCCGGCCGCCGCACCGCCCGCTGAGGCCGCGGAAGTCGGAGGCACGAGGGCGCCCGAAGGCTGTGGCGTGCTGGGGGGCACTTCGAGATCCATCCGGCGGGGGCCGCGGCCATCAATCCCTATCCGACGCTCGCCATTAGTTGCGGCTGAGGCGGATTCGCGGCGCGAAATCCCTTCACTCGCGGCCCTCGCGTGCCGATGAAACTTCCTAGCGGGATGCGGGCGCTCGGGAGAATGTTCATGCGCGCCACCGCAACCCGACGCCACTGCAGCGTGCTCGCGACGATTGTCGCGTTCGCGGTGATCGTCCACGGCGCCGAGGCGGCGGCGTCCACCGCTACCGCGTCACCGTCGACGGTGGTGGTGCGATCGGGCGAGACGCTCTCCGGCATCGCGGCGCGGTTCGGCGTCAGCATCAGCGCGCTCGCCGCCGCCAACGGCATCGCCAACCCGAACTTCGTGTTCGCCGGGCAGGTCCTCCAGATCCCCGGCGCGCAGGCCCAGGGGGCCGGCCCGTACACGGTGCGGAGAGGAGACACGCTCGCGGCCATTGGCAGGGCCAACGGTGTCGCGGTGGCCGATCTCGTGCGGGCCAACGGCATCAAGGATCCCAACCACATCGTCATCGGCGCCACACTCGTGATCCCAGGCGCGGCGTCCGGCAGCGCGGCGAAGATCGGTGAGCTTCCGGAGAAGCTGGTAGCCAACCCCGACCGGCTCGCGCTGCGAGAGAGCTTCGAGCAGTGGGCGGCCACCTACGGCGTTCCCGCTGATCTCCTCGAGGCCCTTGCGTGGATGGAGTCCGGCTGGCAGAACCGTGTCGTCTCGTCGACAGGTGCGAGAGGCATCGGCCAGCTCATGCCGGCGACGGTCGACGTCGCCTGCGGGCTCATCGGCGTGCGGCTCGATCCCGGCGTGCCTGACGACAACATCCGCATGTCGGCCCGGTTCCTGCGGTACCTGCTCGACAGCACCGGTGACCCCGCGACCGCGTTGGCCGCCTACTACCAGGGCCTCGCGTCGGTCCAACGGAGCGGTCCGTACCCGGGCACCGTCCAGTACGTGAACGCGATCCTCGCCCTGCGCTCCCGGTTCGCCTAGGAGCACCCCGATGGATGAGCTCGCCACGGAGGAGACCGACATCGAGGGGGAGCTCGTGGCCCGCGAAGAGCGCGGCTGGCCGCCACCAGGAAGAAGCAGATCGAGGCCGAGCAGGCCCAAGCTGTGGTGACCCAGCAACAGCCCACGATCTATCTCGAGGTCGACCCAGTGAAGGTGGGCGGGTCCTGGATGGGCGACAGCGCCACCCACGTGAACCTCGCGGTCATCGGCTCGACCGCGAGCAGCTTCACCGACGACACCACCACGACCACGGCCCCGGCGCCTTCGACCACCGCACCTTGAAGCTTCCGTAAATCCGTCGTCGACGAAGGTGGTATTGCGCGCGCTGGTCTGTATCATCCGCGCCCGCAGACCGGCGGACACTCTCCGTCCTCAACCATCGCAGGACACATGGCCGACGACGACACCGACGAAGAACTGGTCGAGGACGAGGACTTCGCGGACTCGGATCTCGACGCGGAAGTCGAACCTGACCTCGACGAGGACCTCGTCGACGACGATCTCGTGGTCGACGACGACGACCTCGTGGACGATGTGCTGGTCGACGCCATCGTCGACGACGACGTGGACGAGGACGTCGACGAGGAGGAGGCCGCCCGGCGGGTCAAACCCGCCGATCGTGAGAGCGACGAGGACGACGACGACGAGGATCTCGTCGACGATGACGATGTCGAGGCCGCGCTGGACACCATCCTCAAGGACCGGATCGCCGCCGCCGACGAGGAACCCGAGGACGACGAGGACGAAGTCACCGACACCGAGGATCGCAGCGACGGCGCCGGCCGGATCGTGCCGAAGCGGCCGGGGGAGTTCGTCTGTCAGAGCTGCTTCCTCGTGAAGCACCCCAGCCAGCTCGCCGACGAAAAGCGCATGCTCTGCCAAGACTGCGTGTGAGTTGTCGCGGAACCTGCCAGGCCGGGCGCACGACTAGGGTCTCGCAGCCGTGGCCTACGCGAACGTGGTCGTCGGTACTGACGGTTCCGTCACCGCGGAGCTCGCGGTGCGGCACGCCGGAAAGTTGGCGGCCATCGATGGCGCCCGGCTCGTCGTCGTCACCGCGTACACCCCCCAGGGCGACGCCCTGGTCACCACCGTCCAGGGAGGGCGCGACGACTTGCGGTGGACGCTCACCGACCGGATCCAGGCCGAGGAAAGCGCTGAATACGGACGAAAGTTGGCGAATGCCGAAGGCGCCAGCGGCGTCGTCGCACAAGCGGTGGCGGGAGCCCCGGGCGACGTCCTGCTCGAGGTGGCGAACGACTTCAACGCCGACCTGATCGTGGTCGGCTCCAAGGGCCTCACCGGCGCGGCCCGGTTCGTGCTCGGCAGCGTCGCCAGCTCGGTGTCGCACCATGCCCCGTGCGACGTGTTGGTCGTGCACACGACCAAGTAGCAGATTTCCCCCCCGACGTCCGGGTGGACCAACATGGCGCCCGTGACGGACGAGAAGAAGTCGCCCCTCGAGGAAGCCGTGGAACGAGCGCTGGACTTGTTCTTCTACGCGCCGGTCGGGCTCGTACTCGGAGCCGACGAGGTCGTGCCGCAGCTGATCGAGCGCGGCAAACAGCAAGTCGCCGCGGCCAGGATGTTCGGCCAGTTCGCCGTGGAGCAGGGGGGCGCCGAGGCGGCCAAGGCGGTCGCCCGCGTGCAGGAGTCGGCCGCGTCCACGCTCGAGCAGCTGGGCTGGCGCCACAGCGGCCGGTCACGCTCGAACAACCACGAGGCCACGGCGGCACCGGCGCGAAGTGCTGCGGGCGAGCCAGCCCCCAGCCCCGACGGTCCGTCCGCCGGAGTGGCGTCGAACGGCCCAGCCGCCAACGCCCTCGCCATCCCCGACTACGACAGCCTCTCCGCGTCGCAGGTCGTCCCCCGACTTGCGGGGTTGTCCCGTGAGGAGCTCGAAGCCGTGAGGACGTACGAGAGCGAGCATCGCGGGCGCAAGACGATCCTCAACCGCGTCGCCCAACTCCAGCGCTAGTGGTGGAGGGCGTCCGCCGGGCCGTCGACGCCGACGTCGTCCGGCTGGCGGAGCTGTGCCGCATGGCCGTGACCGAGCTGGCCCAGACAAAGGGCGGGCCGGTCTTCGTGCGCCGCGAGGCGCGGGCCGAGCCGGTCGAGACGTCCCTGGCGGCCGCGGTGTCCGACCCGGCCCAACTCGTCGTGGCCGGCATGATCGACGACGCGGTCGTCGCGTACGCAGCCGTCCGGGTCGAACCGCTGCACGACGGGGATCGGCTGGCGGTGGTGACCGACCTCTACGTCGAGCCCGAGGCGCGAGAGATCGGTCTCGGCGAGGCGATGATGAACCACGTGCTCGACTGGTGCCGCGAGCAGCGTTGCCTAGGGGTCGACAGCATCGCCCTGCCCGGCAACCGGGCCACGAAGAACTTCTTCGAGTCGATGGGCCTCGTCGCCCGAGCGATCATCGTTCATCGCCGTCTGGAGACCGACCCGTGATCGATCGCCCGGAGGTGTGCGTCGGCGCTGTGGCCGTGGCCGACGACCGGCTGTTACTGGTCCGGCGGGGGATGGGCCCGGGCCGTGGTGCGTGGGCCATTCCCGGCGGCCGGGTCGAGGGGGGCGAGACGCTGGCAGAGGCCGTCGTTCGGGAGCTCGCCGAGGAGACCGGGCTCGAAGGCGTGTGCGGCGACCTCGTCGACTGGGTCGAGCGCATAGGTGCCGACCATCACTTCCTGATCTTCGACTTCCGGGTCACGGTTCTCGACGCCCACGACCCGGTCGCGGGTGACGACGCGGCGGAGGCCGCCTGGGTGCCGCTCCCGGAGGTGGCCGAGCATCCGTTGGTCGACGGCCTGGCCGAGTTCCTCTACACGCACGGCGTCATCGAGACCATCGCCTGACGCGCTACGCGATCTTCACGGCGTCCCACACGAGGACGCCGGGGAGCCCTTCGTACGCCGCGACGGTGGCGCCGGGGATGTGGCGGAACGGTCGCCGCTTCGACTCGACGTCGGCGGCGGTCAGCACCGGTTCACGGCAGTCACGCACCTGGAGGCCGGCGGATCGAAACGCCGCGAGGTAGTCCGCGTGCGTGTGGGCGTGTTCGCGGACGAAGCCGCGCTGTCGGGCGTCGCGGTCGAACGGTGCGTGCCAGCCGAGGTGCGTGTGGAACGGATGCAGTGCGGAGAGCACGAGATGCCCGTGCGGCCTCAGCACGCGAGCGAACTCGGCGATCGCCGAATCGAGGTCGGCCACGTGGGCGATGGCCAGCGCACACACCACCAGATCGAACGACTGTGACCGCGTCGGGAGGAACCGCACGTCGGCCTCCGCGAAGCCGGTCGCGCCCGGAGCGGCACGCGCCAACGCCAGCATCTCGAGCGACTCGAGCATGGACCACACCACTGGCTCCTCGATGGCGATGACGAGGTTGCCCGGCTGGTCGTAGCGCTCGGACCACACACGGTATCCCGAGCGGGCGTCGGCCTCCGTCATCGGCTCGGCGACCTCGAACGTGTCGTCGGCCAGGATGTCTCGGACCTCTGCGACGCGCCGTTCGGCGTCCTCGTCAGTGCCGTCGTAGAGGTGGCGAAGAAGGGCAAGACCCTCGACGCCGAGCAGGAGCTCGCGCAGGCGGACCTGTCGGGTCAGCGGCCCGTCCATTCCGGGGCCCGCTTCTCGATGAACGCTCGGGGTCCTTCGGCGAAGTCTTCGGTGTGCGCCAGCTTCGCCATTCCCTCGACGGACATCTTCCACCCGACCTCGTCGGGTTCGTCCACCGCGGTAACGGCGATCCGCCGCGACTCCCGTACGGCGAGGGGGGCGTTGGCGCAGATGCGGTCGGCCAGCTGGAGCGCGGCGTCGAGCGCCTCGCCGGCGGCGCAGAGGATGTTGACCATGCCGTGGTGGTGGGCCCGCTCAGCGTCGATCGGATCGCCGGTCATGATGATCTCGAGGGCGATCGGGCGCGGCAGGGTGCGAGGCAGCCGGAACAGGCCGCCCGCGGCGGCGACGAGTGAGCGCTTGACCTCGGGCAGCCCGAACCGGGCGTTGGCCGACGCGACCACGAGATCGCACGCGAGTACCAGCTCGCAACCACCGGCGAGCGCCGGCCCGTCGACGGCCGCGATGAGCGGCTTGGTGCGCTCGCGCTGCACGAGACCACCGAAGCCGCCCCGTTTGGTCTGGAGACTGCCGGCCCGACCCGAGGCAATGGCTTTCAGATCGGCTCCCGCGCTGAACACCGTGCCGGCGCCGGTGAGGATCCCGACCCAGATGTCGTCGTCCTCCTCCAGGCGGTCGAGCGCAGCCTCCATGCCAGTGGCGACGTCACCGTTGACGGCGTTGCGTGCCTCGGGACGATTGATGGTGAGGATGCCGACCCGGCCTCGCGTCTCGTACTCGACCATGCGAGGACCCTAGTGCCGAAGGGCGAACTGGCATTCTCGACGCAATAGCCCGGCGAAGCGACGGGCTATTGCGTCGAGAACGCGGGTTGTGAGCGGGGCTGGCATCGCGAGGGGTTCGCGGGTCGTTCTGTACTCTCGCGAGCGGTGACAGAGGACGCGGGCCACCTCCAATGTCCGTACTGCAACGCGTACGAGGTCGACCGCCTCTACCTCGCGTCGCTGCGACTCGACTCGTGCGTGTGCAGCTCCTGTGGAGCCCGGTGGGACGAGGACGCCGACAGCGGCGCCTTCCGCGGCCGCGCAGCCGGTCGTCGGTGATGGCCCCGCGCGAGCACTAGCTCCTCGTCCTTGTCGCCTCACGTCGTCGTCTTCGACCTCGACGGCACCCTCCTCGACTCGGACCAGGCCCTGGTCGCACCGTTCGTCGCACTCGGCGTGGCCCGCAACGCGATCACCTTCGGGCACCTGCTCGCCGACGAGTGCGACCGGCTCGGCGTCGACATCGACCGCTACCTCGAGCTCTATGACGACGCGATGGCCCAGCCATACCCAGGGGTCGTCGCGATGCTCCGGCAGGTCGGCCGGTGGGCGGTCTGTTCGAACAAGCACCCGACCGCAGGGCGGGCCGAGCTGGCGCGGCTCGGCTGGCGTCCGGAGGTCGCGCTGTTCTCGGACGCCTTCGACGGCGGCAAGGAGCTCGCGCCGGTGCTGACTGCCCTCGATGTCGCCGGACCGCACGTCCTCTTCGTCGGCGACACCGCCCACGACCGAGCCTGCGCGGACGTGGTCGGCGCGAGCTTCGCGCTGGCGGGTTGGAACCCAAGAGCGCGCGACGAAGCTGACGCCGACGACCTCGTGCTCCTCGAACCGGCCGCGGTTCTCGACCTACTGAGGCGCTAACGGAAGACGGTCAGTCGGGAATGTCGTCGAGTGGGGCGGCTCGACCTCGGCGGCGGCTTCGATCTCGGGGGTGGCCTCGATCTCGGGGGTGGCCTCGATCTCGGGGGCGGCCTCGACCTCGGC